>Ga0265293_10000046_pt1 | contig 255153 bp, 243 predicted proteins | sample Munlanlewell138R_FD_192505 | JGI IMG/M metagenome (GOLD analysis project Ga0265293, IMG submission 192505) | Leachate microbial communities from a municipal landfill in Southern Ontario, Canada - Leachate well 138R | ecosystem: Engineered > Solid waste > Landfill > Unclassified | place...
CCGCGGCAGTTTCTTCTATTTTCTTCTTTAGTTCTTCTTCTTTCGCGGCACGCAATGCCAATGCCTTCTCTTGCGCTGATTTTACTGCATCGCGCCGAGTTTGAAGGATTGCCTCTTTTTCTTGTATCTTTTTGGCTTTCGCCTCTTCCCGAGCTTTCTGTGTGGCTGCTAAAACCGCAATTGTCCGGATCTTTTTCTCCTTCTGCGTTCTCTTCTTTTCTGCCACAAATGCAAAAAGAGCATCGCGCCGATCCCGACGAGAAGAAGGTACAGAGGATATACCGGCCTCTTCCCGGGCTTTCTGTACTGATAGCCGAGCCGCGGCAGTTTCTTCTGCTTTCTTCTTTTGTTCTTCTTCTTTTGCGGCTTTCATTGCCTTTGCCTTCTCTTGCGCTGATTTGACCGCATCGCGCCGAGATTGAAGGACTTCCTCTTTTTCTTTCGCTCTCTTGGCTTTCGCCTCTTCTCGAGATTTCTGTGCTGATAGCTGAGCCGCGGCAATTTCTTCGGCTTTCTTCTTTCGCTCTGCTTCTTTCGCGGCTTTCTGTGCCGCTATCTTCTCTTGCGCTAATTTTGCCGCATCGCGCCGAGATTGAAGAATTGCCTCTTTTTCTTTTGCTCTCTTGGCTTTCGCCTCTTCTCGAGATTTCTGTGCTGATAACTGAGCCGCGGCAGTTTCTTCGGCTTTCTTCTTTTGCTCTTCTTCTTTCGCGGCTTTCATTGCCGCTATCTTCTCTTGCGCTGATTTGGCCGCATCACGCCGAGATTGAAGGATTGCCTCTTTTTCTTTCGCTCTCTTGGCTTTCGCCTCTTCTCGGGCTTTCTGTGCCGCTAGCCGAGCCGCGGCAATTTCTTCTATTTTCTTCTTTCGCTCTGCTTCTTTCGCGGCACGCACTGCCTTTGCCTTCTCTTGCGCTAATTTGGCCGCATCGCGCCGAGATTGAAGGATTGCCTCTTTTTCTTTCGCTCTCTTGGCTTTCGCCTCTTCTCGGGCTTTCTGTGCCGCTAGCCGAGCCGCGGCAATTTCTTCTATTTTCTTCTTTTGCTCTGCTTCTTTCGCGGCTTTCATTGCCACTGTCTTCTCTTGTGCTAATTTGGCCGCATCGCGCCGAGATTGAAGGATTGCCTCTTTTTCTTTCGCTCTCTTGGCTTTCGCCTCTTCTCGGGATTTCTGTGCTGATAGCCGAGCCGCGGCAATTTCTTCGGCTTTCTTCTTTTGTTCTGCTTCTTTCGCGGCACGTGCTGATTTGGCTGGTTTCTGAGAAGATTTTTTCTTGGGTCCTGAAGAACCAGAAGAATTCTGTTTAGAAAAATGTGAGATTGTGCCTTTAAATCCAGAGACTGGATCAGATACGTTCGCAGAGCCGGCAGAAGCAAAACAGGGACGAGAAGAAAAAATGGATTGTTTTTGAGATTCTTTTCGGCATCGTAATTCTGAAAGAATCAAAAGTAAGCGTTCTTTCCTCTCTTTTCGTTTTAGAGCGTTCCAGGAGGGCTTTTCTTGAAACTTCATAATGTTCCTTCTTTTTTCAGCATGACTGCATTAATCTTCAGATCTGCCCTGAATAGGTCCTGGCCGCTTTTTGTAATAGAAAAGCTCTCCAGTGTAAAAAATGAAGAAGGGTTGTTTAAATATTTCAAAAATCGCACCACCTCAATAGAAGAACCAGTGATTGAAAGATCAATGGGAAGAACCTTATAAAACGCGACAGTAGAAGGTATACCGGGCGCGACATTGTTTACTAGTCCCACGCCTGAATCTATTAAAAGAGTAAGAAGATTTTTCAGTACTGTTAACTGAAGGGATAGAATAGGAATCTCTTCTTGTTTTGGAAAACCCTTTTCCTGAAATGGAAGGGTGGAAGGAAGAGTGATATTGTTTTTTCGCGCTTTTCTTACAAGATACTCTTCAGTATCAAGAAGAAACTCCTTATATTCTACTGTAGGGAAAACCTTGAATTCAGGAATTGAGGGATAGGTTGTTGAAAAACGGGTCATAAGAGTGTTAAATGCCGCATCTACCTGAACTTTCTGCGTTGTTAAACGGTCAATTAATTGAGGAGAAGGGGCCTTCGCTCGTTCCCGTTCATACTGCTTTACTTCTTCATATTTTGTACGGATATCTGATTCCACCACCAAGATATCTTTCTGCATCTTCCGGACAAAATAGAATCCAGCGCCGGCAATCGCAAGTACAATAAACATTGCCACAAAAATTAGGTTGCGCTGTAAAAAAGTAAGTATCTTTTTCATTTCATTGTAAAGGTAAGAAGAAAAGCAAGACGGTTCGTTTCCCGGTTCAGTTCGCAAGATTCTATAACTACCTGACTGCAATATTCAAGTTGCTGAAGTTTCTGTACAAAAAGTTTAAAATCCTTAAATGCACTCTTTACATCGGTAACAATCGCTTCTCCCTCAATATTCAATACCGCAATAGATGAAGGCAAGGCTCCTGCCACAGCAGGAGGAGCGGCCTCTTCGGGAGGAGGCCCTCCTTCGGGAGGAGGCATTCCAGGAGGAGGAGGCCCTTCATCAGGCGGTCGTCCCATATCATTAGGCGGCATTTCTTCAGGTGCATGGGGTTCAGCCGCAGGATCTCCGCCTGAACCAGCCGGAGTTATTTTACTTAGAAAGATTCTACTGCTCGGAAGAGAATTGCCAATTTCAAGGATACGGGCAAGCCAAAGAAACTTCTTCTCCATTAAGCCCTTCACTACTCCGATATTTCCTTTTGTCTCATTAATACCTTTTTGAAGCCGTTCTACTTCGGGTTTATATTTTTCATATTCCTGCAGGGAAAGTTCTACCTCTTTTCCAAAGTTCTGAAGCGCCACTTTCTGTTGAGAAATAAAGAAGAGCGGCGTTACAGAAAGCAATACCGCCATGGCAAGAGAAAGAACCATATAAATACGGTTCTCTTTGAATTCCCGCATACGAAGAATCTCTGTGGGAAGCATATCAATATCTACCACCGCGGTATCAAGAAGTTTCAGAGCAATCCCGCAGAGTGTCGCAAGTTCAGGACCTTTCTCTTTCACTGATTCCGCAAAATCAGGAGCAACCTCCATATATTCAAGAGGATTAAGATAAAAGGTGGGAAGTTTGGTCTTCTCTTCAAAAAAAGCTTTGTAGCCCTCCATCTGAGAGGTGCCGCCACAAATAAAAAGTTCTTCAATATCTGAACCTTTTAAGGTAAAACGCCAGTAATCAAAGGAGTTCTGAAGCTCGGTATGAAGAGATTCAAGGATAGAGGTTACCATAGGAAGAGCACAACCCTGCTCCCTCTTTAATTTCTCTGCTTCGGGAAATTCAATGGTCTGAGCCTCAGAAATTGCGGTTGTAATGGTATCTCCGGATGTGGTAAGGGCGCGCATCAACATTTTTTCTTGATGGGTGATAACAAGATTGGAGGTTTGCGCTCCTACCTCAAGAATTGCCTGACATTTTCCAGGCTGATAAGAGGGAGAAAAACGGAAAAGATTGTATATGGCAAAAAGATCAGTATCAAGGGATTCAAGGGAAAGGCCTAAAGGAATAAGATGGCCAAGATATTCGTTAACAAGATCTTTCTTTGCGGCACAGATAAGGATATTGAAATTTTTATCAGTCTCGGAAATAATTTGATACGCCCATGCTACGACCTCAAGAGGAAAAGGAATTTGTTGCTGAATTTCGTATTTCAGAATATCTCGCAGTTTATTAATTGGAACGCGGGGAACCACAATCGGACGGGTAAGAATGCCGCGACCCGGAAGAGACATAAAAGCACGGCGCGAAGGAAGCGCCCGAAAAAAGGGTTTCCCCTCTGTTCTAAGAACACTAAGCCGCTGGTCTACAGGAAAAGGAGGGGCATCAAACTCTTCATAATGAGTAATAACAGGACCCTTGCGCCCGATAGAAAGCTCCAGTGTCCTGATATGCGAGGTACCAATATCTACCGCGAGAATTTTTTGCTTTCCTATCATCGAGTCAGTCTGCTCCTCGCGTTATAACACTCTGTATCTCATATATTCTTCATTGTACAGAGTTTACGGTGCATATAAGTTCCTTATTTTCTCCTGACTTCTTTCTCTTCATCTGCAAATTACTTTTGAAAAAGATAGTTGCGGGGGACCGATTTGAACGGCCGACCTCCGGGTTATGGGCCCGGCGAGCTACCACTGCTCCACCCCGCAATATTGTATTGGAATGGTAAGTATAGCGTTCTTTCACTAGCCTGTCAAATGTCACGGGCCATCTCTTCTTCAATCCGCTTCTTCAACGCGGCAATTTTCTTCTGGATAAGTCTCTCTTTTCCCGCCTTCTCCTTCCTCTGAAGAGAATATTCTTCTTCACGGGTCAATAGTTCAATAGTATAGACCATCAATAGATCAAGAATATCAACGGAAGGCATTTGGAAATGAAGGTCGGACAGGGCCTTGTTCAATTTTTTTTCTATGGAAGCGATCATTGCTTCGCTTTTGTCGCTTTCAATAGTATACGCCCTCCTAAGCACCTCAATACGAAATTTTTTCATTCGCGAATCCGGATAGAAAAGAGATTATCAAGGGTTGCGAGGGTTGTATGAAGCAATGCATCCACTCCTTCCCGGGTAAGGGAGCCATCATTCTGAAAGGAAAAGGAAACTGTCGCGCCAGTGGAATCTTCAGGAATATGTTTTCCTTCGTAAATATCGCATACCCGTATCTCTGAAAGTCCGGAAGGAAGAAGAGAACTGTAAAGAGTCTCTTCCACCTCGTGCCACCGCACTTTCTTAGGAATAATCAAAGAAAGGTCTCTTCGTATCAAAGGAAGAGTGGAAAGAGGTTCGCATCGCGATGAAACAGAAGGAATCGCAAATATTTTTTCAAGATCAATCTGACAGAGAAAAATAGATTCGTTTTCAAGATCAAATTGCTGGAGAAAGTCTGGAGAAGGAATATAGATTGATCCCAAAAGCTCTCCGGAAGAGGAAAAAGGAATAGATACCCCCTCTGATATATCCTCTCTATCCCAGCGAAGATCTTTTGCTTCTAAAAAAGAAAGAATTGATTCCACCCTTCCCTTGAAGGTATAGAAATCGCCTTCGTTCATTGCCGCGAGCGCAAGACCTAAACGTTCGGTATAATCGGAAAAAAAGTATTTGCCTGTTTCAAATAGAGAAAGGCGTTCTGTCCTGTAGCTGAAATTTTCTTTAAGGTTGCGCAAAAGCTCTGGAAGGAGAGAACCACGAAGAAAAGCAAAATTCAACGAGAGAGGATTGATAATTTCTGGGCCGGTTCCTCCAAAAAAATGTGCCTCGTCTTTTGAAACCAGGCCAAGGTTTGAAACCTCGGTAAATCCTGTACGAACAGAAAAATCTTTTACCTTCTCCTCCTTTTCATAGAAGGAGGAAGAGACCGTGGAAGAAATCTCAGCACATGGAAGTGTTTCTGGAATCGCATCATATCCATAGTATCGTGCAACTTCTTCAATAAGATCCTCTTCGCGTTCAAGATCGGTTCTTCCCGGAGGAACCGTTACAGTAAGAATATTCTTTCCAGAAACCGAAAAACGAAGTTTTTCAAAAAGATCTATAAGAAAGGAAGAAGGAATGTCGCATCCGAGAAAGTGTGAAACCCTACGAGTATCAAGGCGAATTTTCTTCTCTTTTTCTATACGGGATCCCCGTACTATCCGAGGACCAACTCTTCCTCCGCATACAGTCTCCATAAGAAAAGCCGCCCTGTCAAGCGCCTCAATGACAAGGGTAAGATCTACGGATTTTTCAAATCTCTGGGATGCCTCGGTAGAATGGCCAAGAAAACGCGCGCCTTTTCGGATTCTTACTGGATGAAATGAAGCACTTTCAAGAAAGATCGCCTGCGTTGCAGAAGTAATCTCTGAATCTGCTCCACCCATTATTCCAGCAATACCGATCGGGGTCAACGTATCGGCAATAAGAAGAACCTCCTCGCCCAAAGTTCTGTTAACGCCATCAAGGGTAGTAATGGTTTCAGAGGCTCGGGCTCTCCGTACAACAATTCCCTCTTTTACTTTGGAAAGGTCAAAGGCGTGCAAGGGTTGACCATATTCAACAAAGACAAGGTTGGTTACATCAACTACATTGTTAATGCTTCTAAAGCCTGCGCGCTCCACCGCAGAAGAGAGCCATGCAGGAGAAGGAGCCGGCATAATACCCTCAACAATTCTTCCAGAATAGAGAGGACAATCATCAACATTCTCTACCTTTACGGAAATAGTGCGGTCGCTCTTTTCCTGTACGGAAAAAGAGGGTGATTCTACGGAAAAATTACCAGCAGGCACCAGTGCTTTCGCAAGACCGAGAAGACTAAAAAGGTCGCCGCGGTTCGCGGGAACTTCAAGCGTGAAATAGGTTCCCGCCTCATCAGAGGTAAGAATCGGATTCCATCCAAACTTCTGAAGGAACTCTTTTATCTGGGTTCGGGTATGATTTCCTTTTAAGTATTCTGAAAGAGATTCATAGCAGTATCGCATGAAATTACCTCACCTGAGAAAGAAATCTGATATCGTTCAAAAAAAAGCTCCGTATATCTTCAATACCATATTTAAGCATTGCAAGCCGTTCCACTCCCATTCCAAAGGCAAAACCAGTTACCGTGGAAGGATCGTATCCCGCATAACGGAAGACCTCAGGGTGTACCATGCCCGCGCCAAGAATCTCAAGCCACCCTTCGTGACCACAAGTTTGACAGCCGCGGCCTCCGCAGATTTCACAAGAGATAGAAATTTCCGCGCTCGGTTCAGTAAAAGGAAAGTATGAAGGAAGAAAACGAACCTTCATATCTCGCGCAAAAAATTTCCGCAGAAAGAGAGAAAGAACTCCTTTCAAATGGCTGAAACAGATATCTTCACCTACCATTAATCCTTCTATCTGATGAAATGCCGGAGTATGAGAAGCATCAAACGCATCACTCCGAAAAGTCTTTCCAAGGGCAATTATACGAAAAGGAGGGGTGAGGCGCTCCATAACCCGAATCTGAACAGGACTGGTATGGGTTCGTAAAAGAAGATGCTGATCAGGAGTTAGGTAAAAGGTATCCTGCATATCGCGGGCAGGATGGTTTTCAGGCATATTCAACGCCACAAAGTTATAGAAATCGCTCTCTATTTCAGGACCTACATGAACACCAAAGCCGAATGATTGGAAAATAGAGGCCACCTGCCGCGTAACCACGGTAAGAGGATGAAAGCCGGAAAAATCAGGACGCTTGCCTGGAATGGTATGGTTTACAGTAAAAAATTCACGGGGTTTGGTTCTTTCCGTAGAAAGAATTTCTTCATATATTGCCGTAAGACGTTCTTTCATCGCATTCAATGCTTTTCCAAAAGAGGCACGTTCTTTCGGAGGAACAGAAGAGATCTTTGCCGCAAACAAAGCCAGTCTTCCTTTTCTTCCCAAATATTGCACCCGCCACTGTTCAAGCGCTTCCATACCTGAAAGATCTCGTATGCTTGATTCCGCCTCCGAAGAAGCGGTTTCCATTTCCCGTATAATGCTGTCAACTTCATCCATAGGGCTTCTCCTTCTCAATAAAATCTGCCACACTATCAGGAACAAGATAACGGATTGAACGGTTCTGTAAAATCTTTTTCCGTATCATTGTGGCGGAAATAGAGATATAAGGATTGTTAATCCGTTCCGATAAAGATTGTATGGAAGGATTCTTTAAATCCGATCCTTCCCGCGCTGCCACAAGAAAGGTAACTTCTTTCACCAGTTCTTCTATCCTATGCCATTGGTCAAGAAGGGAAAAAGCATCTCTTCCTATAAGAAAAAATGCTTCTCCGGAAGGATAGAGAGATTTCAAGCGCATGACTGTTTCATAACTATAGGAAACTTCTTGTGAAAGAATCTCAGCGTCCCACAATGAAAAAAAGGGATTATCCATAATTGCCAACCGCACCATTTCACATCGGAACGATGCAGAAGCACGAGGTGCGCCGCGATGCGGAGGAATGCCAGAAGGAACAAAAAATATTCTATCAAGACGAAACTCTTCCCGGGCATACTCTGCGCAGAAAAGATGTCCTATATGAATAGGATCAAACGATCCTCCAAAAATACCGAACCGCTCTACCGAAAGATCTTTACATCTGTTAGCTTCGGATCTGTCCATTGCCGTAAATAAGGTATTTATAGGTCGTGAGTTCTTCCAGCGCCATAGGACCGCGCGCATGAATTTTATCGGTACTAATCCCTATTTCCGCACCAAAGCCAAACTCGCCTCCATCGGTAAATCGCGTGGAAGCATTATGGTATACACAGGCAGAATCTACTTCATAAAGAAACTTTTTGGCAGAGGAAGAATCTGTGGTAACAATGGCATCAGAATGACGGGTACCATATCTGTTGATATGTGAGATTGCCTCTTCCACGCTTGAAACCACTTTAATAGATAAAATAAGATCTAAATATTCCGATTCCCAATCAGAATCATCGGCTCTCTGCATAGAGGGAACAATTTCACGAGATATGGAACATCCGCGAAGCTGTACCCCTGCCTCCTGAAAGAGTCTCGCCATTTCCGGAAGGAACCGCGGCGCCGCGGAAGCATGAACAAGAAGCGTCTCCATGGCATTACAGGTTGCGGGCCTCTGAATTTTCGCGTTAAGACAGATTGCATACGCATCTTTAAAAACCGCAGAAGAATCTACAAAGATATGGCATACTCCTTTGTAATGTTTAATAACCGGAATCCTGCTTAGTTTCACCACGGTCTGAATAAGAGATTCTCCGCCACGGGGAATCACAAGATCTACAGAGTCTGTTAAAGAGAGAAGATGACGAACCGCGGCACGACTTCTAGAGCCAACCATTGAAACAGCATGAGGAGAAATTCCGGTATCTTCCAAGGCAGTCTGAACGCATGATGTTAAAGAACGGTTTGAAAAATAAGATTCCCTGCCCCCGCGAAGAATTACGGCATTGCCGGATTTCAGGCAAAGAGAGGTTGCTTCAATGGTAACATCGGGACGAGATTCATAAATAATCGCAATCACTCCAATCGGAACCCGCACCTTCTTAATAGAGAGGCCATTAGGACGTTTGATTTCTTTTAGAACCTCGCCTACTGGATCATTAAGATTGATTACCGTGGAAAGAGAATGAGAAAGTTTTTCTATGGCTTCAGGAGTAAGAGCAAGACGATCAAGAAATGCGGAAGTCGCCCCTTCTTCTTCGGCTCGGGTAAGATCTTTCTGATTTGCCGCAAGAATCTCCTCTTTACGGGATTTAAGTACCTCTGCAAGCCGTGCAAGGAAAGAGTTCTTTTGGTCTGTACTAAGAGAAGCAAGAGAAAGCGCCGCATCTTTTGCCTTCGCCGCCTCTTCTTCAAGACGGATATATTGTGAGTTCCTCTTCATACGTCACCCTAAAGGTAAAGGGAAAAAAAATCGTTATTTTCGGCAGGAAACTTTCTTTGAAGGGTTCTTTTTTTCTTCTTTATCCAAAGAAAATAGGGTGCCGACCTTCTTTCCATTAAAAATTTCGCGAATAACCCATGGTCTTTTTCCATTCGCGAGAACACAGGGTTTCCCCATTTCAAGAACCTCTTCAATCGCAGAGAGTTTTGTGCTCATTCCTCCGGTGCCTCCTTCGGAAGGACCTGCCTTGCATACGGTTTTCTTCAGTTCAGAAGAGATGGTGCGCACCTCGCATAAAAGACGGGCAGAACGGTCTGTACGAGGGTCAGTACAATAAAAACCATCTACATTGGAAAGAAGTAGAAGCATATCTGCATTCAGAAGTTTTACAACCAATACAGATAAACTATCATTATCGCTGAACTTTCCCGATATTTCTTCATCGGCAATAGCATCGTTTTCATTAATAATGGGAACAATACCGTATTGAAGGAGCGTCTCAAGCGTAAGGCGAGCGCTCGCCATGCGAATAGGACTATCACAAATATCTCGGGTAAGAAGCATTTGTCCTACATTGCGGCCCTCTTCTCGAAAGATTCTCTCGTAAAAGCGCATAAGACGACTCTGTCCCACACTGGCGGCCGCTTGAAGTTTTTCAATCTGGCGAGGTCTTCGTTTCCAGCCAAGGATATGCATACCCGCCCCAATCGCTCCAGAGGTTACAAGAACTACTTTTTTCTTCTTTTCCATCAGCCAGCAAAGCTGTTCGCCAAGATGTTCCATTATTGAAATATCAAGGCGATGGTCTGGTTCGGTAAGAACATTGGTGCCTACCTTGATTACAACCCTTGAAACTTTCTTCATAATCTCTTTTCTATCCATTTTTTTTCAAACTCCGGCGTAATTGTGCCGCCTCGTCCAACAATTCCATCAGGGTACGGTTCTCACATCGCTCTACAAGATCTTCAAAAGAGGCGAGAGATTCCTTGAAAATACGGAGTGATGCAAGAAGGTTATCTCTGTTTAATAAAAAAATATCGCTCCAGATCTCGCCAGCGCTGGCAGAGATACGGGTAGTATCAAGAAATCCTTTACCAATCGCTTTGTGAAAATCCGGATCGTCTGCAAGAGGCCGTAAACTCTTTCCAAGGGCAAATGCCACCAAATGGGGAAGATGGCTCGTATAAGCGACAAGAGTATCGTGTTTAGAAGCCTCTATCCAAACAATCTCTCCTCCAAGCGCCTTCCAGAAGGCCGCAATAGATTCCACAGATTCCGGAGAACTTTTTTCTGTTTTAGAAAGAAAGATCGTTTTTCCTTCAAAAAGATCTGCGGAAGCATATTCAAATCCAGTCTGTTCCGAACCCGCCATAGGATGCGCGCCCACAAAATTATGAGAAATACCGCTTGCTTTGTCCACCTCGGCAAGAATCTCTCTCTTTGTACTTCCAACATCAGTAAAGAAGGTATTGGGATTATAGCCGCAAAGAGAACGTACATACATCAGATTAGTGGAAACAGGCGCCGCCAATATAAGAAGCTGGGCATCCGTAAGAGGCGAAGAAAATTCTTGTGTTCCTTGATCAATCGCACCAGAAGAAAGGGCTTTGCAAAGCGTGGACTCGCTCCGTGCCATTCCATATACCCGGTCAGCAAGAGCCCGTTTCTGTATGGCAAGTCCGATAGAACCGCCAATAACTCCAAGTCCAATAATTCCTATTGAAGAAAAATGTTTCATACTCGCTAAAAGAGGCGTCTACTCTTGAGGTTTCTGTTTTCCAAACATCTGAAAGAGTTCAAGAGGGATAGGAAAGACAAGAGTAGAGTTTTTCTCGCTCGCAATCTCTGCCGCAGTTTGAAGAAATCGGAGATGAAGCGCCATGGGTTGTTTAGCAAGTTCTCGCGCCGCGTTCACAAGGTTTTCACTTGCCTGAAATTCTCCTTCTGCATTAATCACTTTCGCTCTTCGTTCCCGTTCAACCTCTGCCTGCCGCGCCATCGCGCGTTTCATGGTTTCTGGGAGTTCAACCTCTTTAATCTCCACAATACTTACCTTGATTCCCCAAGGATCGGTCTGCTCATCAATAATCTGTTGCAATTTTCGGTTGATGGTCTCGCGTTCCGCGAGAATCTCATCCAACAGAAGCTGACCCACTACTCCCCGCAAGGTTGTTTGCGCGATCTGCATGGTAGACATCTGGTAATTCTCTACTTCCACTACAGATTTTTGCGGATCCATGACACGAAACCATACAACGGCATTTACCTTGATAGGAACATTATCTTTAGTCATCACTTCCTGCGGAGTTACATCAAAGGTTACTGTCCGCAAGGTAATTTTTACCATCCGTTCTATCATAGGGATAAGAAAGAAAAGTCCCGGGCCTCTCGCTCCAACAAGCCGTCCAAGCCGAAAGATAACACCACGCTCGTATTCATTTACCACTTTGATAGAATTAGCAAGAACTATCACTACAATAATCACTACAGTTATCGGGAACATTTCCCCTCCCTGTATGTAAAAAAAAAATTCTGTTAATTTTCGGAAAAAAATCAATCAAAAAAGTGTACCGATAGCCTTATATCAGTCTGTAATAGTAATTGTTTTCAAAAATCGTGTCAACACAGAAGATAAGGAATAAAAGCACAGCCGGTATCCTTCTTTACTGTACAGGCTTTTCTTTTTCAAGCCATGACGCTATCGCGGATGCGGCCTTTTTTCCTGCGCCCATCGCACTAATAACAGTTGCGGCGCCCGTGGTAATATCGCCGCCCGCAAAAACACCTGGAATAGTAGTGGCTCCTGTTTCAGGGTCAGCGATAATAATGCCTCCTTTTCCAACTGAAAGATCGGGAATAGAGTTGGTAAGAATCGGGTTCGGTCTTTGACCAATAGCAACGATCGCGGTTCCAAACTGAAGAGTTTGTTCAGAACCTTCAATAGGAACAGGACGGGCTCGTCCACTCTCGTCAGGTGCACCGAGTTTCATTGAAATAACATGAAGTCCTGTTAAATGTCCGGTTTGATCGCCCTCAAAAGCAAGAGGCTGAGTAAGAAAAGAGAAGAGGATCCCTTCTTCGCGGGCATTCTCAAATTCTTCCCGGCGTGCAGGCATTTCTTCTTCTGATCTTCGGTATACTACGGTAACCTCCGCGCCAAGACGGAGTGCAGAGCGGGCAGAATCAAGCGCAACGTTTCCGCCGCCAATCACCGCAACCTGTTTGCTTACCACGATCGGAGTATCTGTTGCGGGAAAACGATAGGCCTTCATAAGGTTTACCCGAGTAAGAAATTCATTGGCAGAATAAACACCAAGAAGGTTTTCGCCGGGAATTCCCATAAAAGTAGGAAGTCCCGCGCCCGCGCCAATAAAGAAGGCGTCATATCCCATTTCCTTCAAATCTTCAAGAGTTAGAGTCCTTCCAATAAGAAAATCCGAACGTACTTCCACACCAAGGCTTTTTATGTATCCGATCTCTTCCCGAACAATCTTTTTTGGTAACCGAAATTCAGGAATGCCATAGGTAAGAACTCCGCCTGGTTCATGGAGAGATTCAAAAATAGTCACCGAAATACCAGAAACAGCTAGTTCAGAGGCACAGGTAAGACCCGCGGGACCGCTTCCGATAACCGCCACTTTCCATGGTTTGGAAGATGATTTTACGGGAAGAGATTTTTGGGTGCCTTTTTCAGAGTCAGCGGCAAAACGTTCAAGAAGCCCGATCGCTATCGGCTCGGATTTTCGTTTTAGAATACATTCTCCCTCACACTGCGTTTCCTGAGGACAGACCCGTCCGCAAATACCGGGAAGCGCATTTTTTTCTTTAATGGTTTTTAAGGCGCCAATAAAATCTCGTTTTGCAATTTTTGCAATAAAAGCCGGAATATCTATACCAACAGGACATCCAGCAACACATTTTGGTCGTTTGCACTGAAGACAACGTAGTGCTTCTGTTACCGCATCTTCTTCGGAAAGACCGGATGAAACCTCGTTAAAATTTTTTATGCGATCATCAACAGACTGCTTTAAGGGCTCCTTTCGTGCCATACCTTATCTCCTCAGTAATATCATCGCCTGTTTTCACACGGTTCTCTTTTGTGTATATGGGGAATAAAAGCGTAATACGCGGTAAAAAGATATCATACCATGAATAAAGTGGAAGGAAAAAACTCTTTACTCTTTACAAGCGATCTTCCGGAGAAAGAAAGAAGGGATCTTCCGATGAAATGGTCTGATGCATCTTCCAAGCAATATCATCACGATCAGGATAGTCGCATCTAAAATGGGCTCCCCTGCTCTCGGTACGTCTGTATGCAAGAAAAGTCATAACCCTGCCAAGAAGAAGCATATTTTGAATTTCCCATCCAGCGATAGAATCAAAGGCTTTGGAAAAAGCATATTTCTGCCAGATGGAAAGACGTCGTTCTGCTTCCGCGAGTCCTTCGGCGCTACGTTCAATTCCTACATTTTTCCATAGAAGGCTCTTAATGGAACGTCTAAGATCTTCTGTATCTATCAGGATGCGTTTCTTTCCTTTCTGGAACGAGAATGCACATTCAATATCTTCTTTCTTGATAGTATCAATATGGCGGCATATTGTCTTTGCTGTTCTCGCTCCAAAAACAAGAGATTCCAGCAGAGAATTGGAAGCAAGACGGTTTGCGCCATGCACTCCGGTACATGCCGCTTCTCCGCATGCATACAGGTTTTCAAGAGAGCTTCGTCCATTGATGTCTGTTCTGATTCCTCCCATACAATAGTGCGCGGCCGGCCGTACAGGAATCGGATCAGAGGCAATATCAATGCCATAATCAAGGCAGGTTCTGTAAATAAGTGGAAAGCGTTCTTTAAGAAAGATTTTATGGAGATGGCGCACATCAAGAAAAATGGTGTTGGTTCCAGTCTCTTTCATACGCGTTACCATTGCCCTGGAAACAATGTCACGAGGCGCAAGATCTTTACGAGGATGTATCTGTTCCATAAATGGAATCCCTGCTTTGTCGCGAAGGATTCCTCCCTCGCCGCGTACCGCCTCGGAGATCAGAAAACGAGGAGCGCCGGCAAGATAAAGAGTGGTGGGATGAAACTGGAAAAATTCAAGATCGGAAAGGATGCCGCCTTTCCGGAAAAAGGCAGATTGCGCATCGCCAATGATGCCGGCGGGATTGGTGGATTCTTGATAGATTGAGGATGCTCCGCCCGAAGCTAAAACAACGGTTTTTGCACGGATAGGAAGGAGACTTCCCGCGCGAAGATCAAAGAAGAGCGCTCCATATACAATACCTGAAACAGAGAGAAGATCCACTAAAAATAGGCGATCGGTAATTCTTATTTCTTTCCGGGACGCTATCTTCGCAAGAAGAACCCTGACAAGCTCTTTTCCAATGGCATCGCCGTTGGCATGAAGAATTCTGTCAAAAGAATGGGCGGCTTCACGTGAAAAATGAACCTGACCGTCCTTCATATCAAACCGAGCGCCCCAACTAATAAGTTCCCGTACCCGCGCAATGCCTTCTTCTACCAAAATCTTCACAGAATCTTGATTGTTAATACCGCATCCCGCTTCCATGGTGTCAAGAATATGGGATTGAAGAGAATCTCCTTCTGAAAGCGCTACGGCAATCCCTCCCTGCGCATGCCAAGAACTGCTGTCGTTCAGAGATCCTTTACAGGTTATAAGAACTCTTTGTCCTTCTAAACCCGCGGCAACCCGAAGCCCCGCCACACCCGCGCCTATCACAAGGCAATCAACCTCTTCCATCGGAAGGAGACGGGTGTCAAAGGTAAGAAGGTATTCGGAAATCATCGTCTTTTTTGTTGCAAAAGTTTTGCAATTTCTTCTTCCCAGGGAATACGTTCTTCCGGAGAAATATGGTCAATGATCAACGTTCCGTTCAGGTGATCTATTTCATGGAGAAAACAGCGCGCGAGAAGGCCTTTTGCTTCCCGTACTATTTTTTTGCCATTCGGACCAAATCCTTCAATAACAACCCGTGTAGGACGCGAAATAGAAAGATAAATCTCAGGAAAACTTAAGCATCCTTCCATATCAATATCAGAGCCCTCCATCTCCACTATCACAGGATTGATAATCCTGTGAAGGCGTTTGCCCTCCCTGTCAGAGGCAAGAAAAAGACGAAGGGAAACTCCTATCTGGGGCGCCGCAAGACCTATGCCTCCCGAAGTATGAAGAGTCTTCTCCATCCCTTCAATTAATGAGCGAAGTTTTTTGCCGAACTCTTCTACCGGCGCAGAGACCTTTTGAAGAACCGGATTTCCATATAGGCGTATTTTCTGTGCCATAGTTAAAAGTGCGGAAGGGAAATATCAAGCGCTTCACTAAGCACCTTAAGCGCGCAATACTTTCCACACATTGTACATACCTTGTCTGGAGGAATAGGATGAGAGGTTCTTAATTTTTTGAATCGTGCGGGATCCATAGAAAGACGTTCCTGTTCTTCCCAATCACGGATATATCGCGCCTTAGAAAAAGAGTCGTCCCAATCGCGCGCACCAGCTCGTCCTTTGGCAATATCTGCCGCATGACCGGCAATACGGGAGGCAATTACTCCCTGTACCACGTCATCTATGCCTGGAAGCGTTAAATGTTCTGCGGGAGTAAGATAACAGAGAAAATCCGCTCCTGCCATTGCGGCCACCGCACCGCCAATAGCTCCTGTGATATGGTCATAACCAGGAGCCACATCAGTTACAATGGGACCTAAAAGGTAAAGGGGCGCTCCAGCACAGACGGTTTTGGCAAGACGAACATTCTCAGCCACCTGATGAAGCGGAATATGCCCCGGACCTTCAATAAATACCTGAACATCCTGTTCCGCGGCACGGCGAGCAAGTTCGCCGAGAGTTATTAGTTCTGACATCTGAAGCGTATCTGTCGCGTCTGCCACCGACCCGGGACGCAACCCATCTCCCAAACTTAAGACAAGATCATATTTTCGCGCTAATTCTAAAAGACGATCGTACTCTTCATATAAGGGATTTTCCTTGCCAGTAAGAAGCATCCAACTTAAAAGAAAGGCCCCTCCCCTGCTTACAATACCAGTAAGACGTTTACTCTTTTTTAAAAGGTCAAGCGTCTTTCGGGTTACACCGCAATGGACTGTTACAAAAGAGATGCCGTCCGCGGCATGTTTTTCAATCGTTTGAAAAAGGGTATCTGACGTCATAGGTCGGAATGAACCATGCGCCTCTATGGTTTCAACGATTGCCTGATAGACAGGAACAGAGCCCACGGGAACCGTACTGGAAGAGATAATCTCCTTCCGGATATCGTTAAGGTCTCCACCGGTACTTAAATCCATTACCGCATCCGCGCCAGCATGGATGGCCGCACGTAATTTTTCCTTCTCATCGTTTAGATCGCAAAGATCGGGCGAGGTTCCAAGGTTCGCATTTACCTTTACGCGAGTATGCGCGCCAATACCGCAAAAAAATTCTTTTCTATGGGAAAGAATGGTTAGAGTGCCGTCGGCAACAGAAGAAGCAAGAAGCTCTGGATCTGCCTGTTCCGCGAGAGCAATCTTTTCCACTGCCGGAGTTATGATACCTTGTTTTGCAAATTTTTTTTCTAAATGCATGGCCGTTTCCTCAGTATGGCGCCGTCGGCTGCAGAAGAAACAAGCATTGCATACCGAGCAAGAACGCCTGAAATTTTTCTTTCTTTTGCATGAAATGAAGAAGCCCGCTCTTTCATCTCTTCATCGGAAACCTCAAGGGAGAGGGTTCTTTCGTCTAAGTTAATAGAAATAATATCTCCTTCCTTTACAAGACCAATAGGTCCTCCTGCGGCTGCTTCAGGACTAATATGACCTATAGCAACACCTCTGGTTCCTCCGGAAAATCTTCCATCGGTCAATAATGCCACCTTCTCGCCCAAACCTTTACCGGAAAGTGCGGAAGTAACTGCAAGCATCTCGCGCATACCTGGACCTCCGCGAGGTCCTTCATAACGGATAACCACCACATCTCCTTCATGGACATTCTCTGCCAAGATCGCTTCAAGACAGGATTCTTCTCCATCAAAGACGCGAGCAGGTCCTTTCAATGCAAATTTGCGGGAAGAAAGTGCGGACTGTTTTACCACTGCGCCGTCTGGCGCAAGGTTGCCTTTAAGAATCGCAATGCCGCCCTGATCCGACCAAGGGTTGGCAAAGGGACGAATCACTGTATCATCCCATACCTTTGCTCCGGATGTAATTTCTTTTACGGTTAATCCTGATACAGTTGAAATATCAGTATGCAAAAGACCCTGTTCCGCAAGAACCTTCATTACACCGGGAATTCCTCCGGCTTTATCAAGATCCTCCATATGATGAACTCCTGCGGGAGAGATCTTGCAAAGGTTAGGAGTGCGTTTGCTTACTTCATTAAAGTAATCAAGGGAAAGGGGAATCTCTGCCTCTGCGGCAATCGCAGGAAGGTGTAAGACTGTATTACTGGATGCGCCAATCGCCATATCTACGGTAATCGCATTTTCAAAGGCCTTCTGTGTTGCGATAGATCTAGGAGAAATTCCTTCGGATATTAGAGAAACTATCCGCATACCCGCCTGTTTCGCAAGACGTTCGCGAGCGGCAAAAACCGCGGGAACAGTGCCATTACCAGGAAGTGCGAGTCCCAATGCTTCAAGAAGGCAGTTCATAGAGTTTGCGGTAAACATCCCTGAACAGGAACCACATCCCGGACAGGCGTAATCTTCAAAGAATGAAAGTTCTTCTTCAGAGATTTCTCCTGCAGATTTTTTGACGATCCCCTCAAAAACCGAGATAAGATCAACAGCTCCGGTAGCATAAGTAAAACCGGCAAGCATGGGACCGCCGCTACAAAGAATAGAAGGAATATTCAAACGTAAGGCCGCCATCGCCATGCCGGGAACAATCTTGTCGCAGTTGGGAATGAGTACTAAACCATCAAACATATGCGCCATTGCAACAGCTTCCACAGAATCTGCCACTAATTCGCGCGTTACAAGAGAATATTTCATCCCTTCATGTCCCATGGCAATGCCATCGCAAACTCCGATAGTGTTAAACTCAATCGGAGTACCGCCCGCTATTCTGATTCCTGTCTTTACTGCCGCCGCAATTCTTTGAAGCCCTATATGACCGGGAACTATTTCATTCCAGGAATTTGCCACTCCCACTAAAGGACGAGAAAGTTCCTCATTGGTAAGACCAAGACTTTTGAAAAGGCTTCTGTGGGGAGTTCTAAGCAATCCTTTTTTTACCTGATCACTTCTCATAGAAATATCCTCCTATCCCGAAGTAGCGGGGTTGTACAGTTTCTTTCTGCTCCTTTAATCCGCAGGCATTCTGAAAATTGCCATCTTAATAATGGCTCTATTCTTCAAAGAACCTTCTCCTATACCTATTTAGACTGCCATAGTTTCAAGAAGGTTCAATTTTTCGTGTGGAAACGGAAGTTCATGCGAAACAACCTCTTGCAAAGGGATTCGGTCAATATGGTTATTCTTGATAGCAACCATCTTTCCGACATCTCCTTCAAGAAGCATTGTTACTGCTTCGTTACCAAAAACTGTCGCCAACGCGCGAGTCTGAAAGGTTGGACTTCCGCCGCGTTGCAAATATCCAAGAACTACATACCGTACCTCTCTATCAGGACAGAGAGAAGCGATGGTGGCGGCAACTTCATGGGCTTTGCCCGCACCCTCCGCGAGAATGACAAGAGAGGTTATTTTTCCTTTTGCGTAATCTGTATCAAGGCGCATTTTTACACGATCCCATTTAATGGGAAATTCTGGAAGAAGCGCTATCTCCGCTCCGGATGCGATCGCAATATCAAGGCCAAGAAATCCATGTTCCCGGCCCATTACCTCAATCACAAAGATCCGTTCGTGACTGGTTGCTGTATCTCGGATCTTGTCAATGACTCCCACCGCGGTATTTACCGCGGTATCAAAACCCACAGTAGAATCAGTGCCAAAAAGGTCATTATCAATAGAGGCAGGGATATGAACCACAGGGAAGAGGGTATTTTCAAAGAAGGAAAGAGCGCCTGCCGCAGAACCGTCTCCGCCAATAACAACCAATCCGTCTATACCTGCAGAAAGAAGGTTTTTACAGGCAACCTTCTGAATAGCGCTATCATAAAACTCTGTAAAACGGGTTGATCTGAGTATGGTTCCACCCTGGTTAATAATACCTCCCACGCTTCTGGCAGTCATAGGTTCAAAAAGAGATTCATACAGTCCACGAAAGCCCCGCTTTACTCCCACCATAGCACAGCCATGGGAGACTCCTTTCCGTACTATTGCGCGGATTGCGCAGTTCATACCGGGCGCGTCTCCGCCACTGGTAAGGATCGCTATTTTCACTCTTAGTACCCTCCACCCTCTAAGGAAAAAGTTCTTGATACGGATGATTCCTTTACAAGCGCCTTTGCTTCCTCTTGCACCGAGGCGCATTCGCTCCACCATGGACGACTCATTGCACCTGCCAGATTTCTGATAAGATCTATTCTTGGAAGTGCGATTCGAGCAAAAGATTCACCGAGACTCTTCCAATCTTTGGTATGGCTATCGGTAAATGACTCCTTAAAATAGGCTCTGCCGCACATAGGACCAGAAACAAGATCGCATACAATACCATACTGCGCCGCATATTGTTCAAAATCTACAGCGGCGCTAAGAAGAAGCATAGGACGGGGAACAAAACGTTTCATAGAAAGAACTGTTTCCCGTACCTGTGCAGGCGTAGATGCCCGATGTGCGATGCCATTCTCTTCGTACCACAAGATCGGGACCTGTGTTTTATAAAAATGGCCGTACGAACCAAAGGATTCCGCCATTGCCACAAGATCTTCAGGAAGACGGGCCGCAAACTCTCTTTTAGATTCTCCCGGCAACGGCATAAGTACGGTTTCAGTAAAAAGCGGTTTATGCAATTTCTGCGCTCGCTGAAAAAGATCTTCCGCGAAAGCCTGGTTCTTCTCCCAACTCTCGCGATGAGAAGGATTAAGAATCAGCATAATCTTAAAGGCATCCAATTGGTCTATGACCTCTTCAGGTTCTATAGAAAGACGGGCGAGTTTGCCCATGCCATGATCCAGTTCTTCAGGAAAAGAGTCTTCAAGACGTCCGATCAGCATAATATCTTTTCCTAAGAGTTCCCGAAATCCCGGTCTTTGATAGGCAAGATGATTAAAAAGGACCGCGGTGGTATGGTTCTTTAAGTATGGAGCAAAAGTAAGACAAATCTGGCGGACATCCTCATCATCGGGTTTTTTCTCTACTCTGATATGTGTAAAGTAGGAGGATGCTAATTTCAAATAGGAATTATGTTGATCCGATGCAAAGACATCAATAATTCCAGAAGGAGCCGCATGTGCAAGCAAGGTGAATATTTCTTTGCTGATTGTCGTGCCATCAGAATACTCTGCCCATCTATCCATTTTCTTCCTCCTTGAATCTTCTATAAGAAAAATGGGATGTTTAGTAAAAAAAGAGATGCGCCAGTTCAAACCAACTCTTCTCTAAAGTTTTTAATTTCTCTACCGCCTTCTCAAGAGAGACCGCTTCCACACGATCTCCCCGCAAACATGCCATCATCCCAAACTTTTTTTCTTCAATAAGTTCCGCGGCTTTTACTCCTACCCGAAGCCCTAAAATTCTGTCGTACACCGTAGGACTTCCTCCCCTCTGGATATGTCCAAATTGAGAAGAACGCGTTTCAATGCCCGTAGACCTTTGTATCATATCTGCAATAGTTTCGGCAACTCCTCCCACTGTTCGGTGTCCAAAATCATCACATTCTTTCTCTTCGGAATCTTTGAAAAGTTCTACTCCTTCCGATACAATGACAAGGCCGGTTTTTTTGCGTTTCCAGACTTTCGCAAGATGTGTATACATCGCTTCGTAATCATTCGGAAACTCCGGAACAATGCACCAATCAGCGCCAGCGGCAAGAGAGGTAAATGCCGCAACCCATCCTGCATGTCTTCCCATAACTTCTGCCACCATAATCCGACGATGAGACGTGCCTGTATCTATAAGGGATTCACACGCCTCCACAGCACGACTTACCGCACTATGAAAACCAAAGGTATAATCAGTCGCAAACAGGTCATTATCTATTGTTTTCGGAACACCCACAATATTTACTCCAGAAGAGAAGAGCCGCGACGCAACTCCAAGGGTATCTTCTCCTCCCATAGCCACAAGAGCATCAATACCCATCATTGCCATATTTGCTTTTACGGTCTCTATTCCATGGTCCCGACGGATAAGGTTAAAACGAGAAGTTCCCACTATCGTGCCGCCTTTTCCAACGATCTTATCCACCTCTTCAATAGGAAGAGGGATTGATTCTGCGTGGTATAGACCTTTCCATCCTTCAAGAATACCTATACATTCATTACCAAAACAGAGACTCTGTACCACACATCCGCGGATCGCCTGATTTAATCCCGGGCAATCTCCTCCACCTGTAAGAATTCCTATCTTCATAGCTCCTCCGAACCCAAAATAGTAACTTGAAACAGGTCATTATTCCGGGATTTTTCTTCAGATGCCTTTTCCGTGATAATTTCTTACAGAGTATTAGAAAATACTCTCCCGGTATTTCTGAAGTTTTTTTAAAAGTGACTTCTCTCTTCTTGCAAGAATCGCCACCGCAAACAGAGCGGCATTTTTTACTCCCGCCTTTCCAATCGCCATAGTTGCCACAGGAATTCCTCCCGGCATCTGAACAATAGCAAGAAGAGAATCCATGCCTTTGATATCGCTGGTAGGAAGAGGAACTCCTATCACGGGAAGAACGGTCTTTGCCGCAATAACACCGGGAAGATGCGCGGCCATACCAGCCACCGCAATAATAACTTCAAAACCATTCTCTTCCGCGGAAGAGGCAAATGCAGATACCTTATCAAGGCTACGATGCGCAGACATTACTTCTACACTATATGCAACTCCGAATTCTTCCAAGACCGAAGTAGCGCCTTCAAGAAAGGGAAGGTCTGTTTTGCTTCCCACAATAATAGCAACGCAAGGTTGTGGTTTCATATATTATCCATCCGTGACAATGCCTCGGTAATCTTCTCTTCATCAATGGTAAGAGCAAAACGAACATACTCTTTTCCAGAGGGACCAAACCCTATTCCGGGTGTTACGACAATCTGTGCCTTCTCAAGAAGGGTTCGTGCAAAATCTGCGCCGTCGCCAGAAACCTTAAGCCAAACGTAAAAGGTTGCTTCAGGAGCAATAATCTCCGGGAAGCGTTTTTTTAATCCTTCAACGAGTACATCGCGTCTTCGCTGATAGATCGCGCGAAGATTGGCAACATCGGTCTGAGGACCAACCAATGCTTCAAGACCCGCAAGTTGCAAGGCTTCAAAAGTGCCGGAATCTATATTTTCTTTCAGGGTGGCAAGACCCTTGACAAGCGAGGGGTTTCCACAAGCCCAGCCAACCCGCCAGCCAGTCATATTATAGGTCTTTGAAAGAGAATGGAATTCAATTCCTACCTCTTTTGCACCCGGAAGAGAAAGAAAACTAATCGGTCGTTTTCCTTCATAAAAAATCTCGGCATAGGCCGCATCGTACAGAAGGATAATATGATGATCTTTGCAAAATTGAATAGCCTCAAGGAGAAACTCTTCCGGTGCACAACAACTTGTGGGATTGTTAGGATAATTAAGGTAAAGAAGTTTTGCTTTTTCACGCACAGAAGAAGGAATCGCGCCTAAATCCGGAAGGAATCCATTAGACTGCTGAAGCGGCATAAAATAGCTCTGGCCACCAGCAAGAAAAGTTCCGATATGGTATACAGGATAACCTGGCTCGGGAATCAAGGCATATTCTCCGGGATTCAAAAAAGCAAAAGGAAAATGGGCAATACCCTCTTTTGAACCGATTAATACGCATATCTCTTCTTCTGGATCAATAGAGGCATTGTAATATCTGTCATAGTATCCGGAAATCGCATTTCGGAAATCTTTCCTTCCTTTTCCAAAGGGGTACCGGTGTACAGAAGAATCTGATACCGAACATTTTAAGGCCTCCACAATACGTGGGAGTGTAGGCATATCTGGGTCTCCGACCCCAAAATTGATAACCTCAAAACCCTTCTCTTGTAACTCCTTCTTCTTTCGGTCAATCTCAATAAAAAGATAGGGAGGAAGCCCTCCCATCCTTTCGCTCAACTTCCACATAGCGAGATCTCCTGTGTTAGCAAAGAATTGGTCATGGTTTCTCCGACACCCTTCTCATCCAAGAAATAACATCCTTCATTGCATATAGTCCGGAATCTTGTGTAAGAAGAAACTTTGCCGCGAGAATCGCGCCCGCCGCAAAAGATTCCCGAGTAAAACAACGATGGGAAAGCTCAAGGATTTCTCCAGGACCTGCAAAGAAAACCTGATGTTCTCCCACAACCTCGCCAAGACGGATTGCATGGATGCCTATCTCATCCTTAGATCGGGGACCCGGCCTTCCGGATCGTCCAAAAGTAAAGACTTTTTTCGGAGAGAGGTCTCTTGCATGGCAGACAATCTCTCCCAACTTAAGTGCAGTTCCGCTTGGAGCATCTTCTTTGTTATGGTGGTGTGTTTCAACTATTTCCACCTCATATCCGGGAAGAAGAGATGTCGCATACTCTAAAATCTCCATCATACAGTTCACGCCAAGAGACATATTCGGAGCCATAAGAAGAGGAATCTTTTTTGCATAGAGAGCCGCGGCCTCTTTCTGAGCGGAAGAAAATCCCGTGGTACCGATTACCATGGGAAAAGCACGTTCCGCGGCAAATGCGAGATTCTGCATAGAAGCGTCGGGAACGCTGAAATCAATAGATACATCAATCCGAGTTTCTCTTCCGGGAAAAGTATCTCTTACCGCAATACCCGGGAGTATTTCAACCCCGATACAGGGATGACCTTTCGCTTCAATAAAGAGATTGGGCGAAAGAAGAGGATCCTCGGAAAGAAGGGAAAGAATCGTTTTTCCCATTCTTCCGCATGCTCCGCATATACAGAGATTTTTTTTCGTCATGATATATCCTTTTTTCGGCTGATGGAAGCGCCAAGAGAAGCAAGTTTATCTTCAAACTTTTCATAGCCCCGAAAAAGATGGTAGACCCGAGAAACAGAGGTTGTCCCTTCTGCCGCAAGTCCCGCGATAACAAGCGCCGCACTTGCGCGAAGGTCAGAAGCCATAACACGCGCTCCTTTCAAACCTTCCACACCCCGCACAATCGCGCCAGAGCCATCCAGCAAAATATTGCTTCCAAGGCGATTTAATTCTCCAGTATGAATAAAACGTTCTGGAAAAACCTTTTCTGTTACAATACTTACTCCGCGGGCAATGGTAAGAAGCGCCATCATCTGTGCCTGAAGATCGGTCGGAAATCCCGGATAAGCGAGAGTTACAATATCTACCGCATTCCATCCGCGGGAGCCATCTGCTTCAATCGCATGGTCGTAAAGAGAGACTGGAATACCTGCTTCCTTGAGTTTTTCAATAAATGCGCCAAGATGACGGGGACAACAGTTCTCTACTGCAACCTTTCCTCTGGTCATTATACCAGAAAGAAGGAAGGTTCCTGCCTCTATCCTGTCCGGAATAATGGTATATTCAACACCCTGTAAACTAGAAACACCCTCAATCCGAATTAATGGAGAACCCGCGCCTTGTATCTTTGCGCCCATGGCAGTAAGAAATCCCGCAAGATCCACTACCTCTGGTTCACAGGCGGCAAATTCTATACAGGTTTCTCCCTGCGCCAACACTGCCGCAGACATTAAGTTGCAGGTAGCAAGAACGCTTGAACCAAAGTTACCGCCAAGAAAAATATAGGTTCCTTTCAATGGTCCTGAACTCTCTGCATTAATATATCCCTGCTCAATGCCAACAGAAACACCAAGTTTTTCAAGCCCTTTCAGATGAAGATCAATAGGACGAGAACCAATAACACAACCACCGGGAAGTGAAAAACGAGCAGATCCAAATTTAGAGATCAGCGGACCAAGCAGAGAAACAGAGGCCCGCATTGTTTTCACAAACTCATAGGGAGCATCGCTCTTTGAGACCGAAGAAGGATCTATTGTAAGGGTTCCTCCGGAAAAGGAGACCCTTGCTCCAAGATATTCAAGAATCTTCCGCATGGTTGCGACATCCTGAAGATCCGGAACATTATGGATAATACTTTTCTGAGAGGTAAGTATAGATGCCGCCATAATAGGCAAAACCGCATTTTTTGCACCGGAAACAGGAATCGCGCCCGATAATCGGGCTCCTCCTGTAATCTCAAAGAGATCCATGAATTTCTCCCTTCAAACAATGTTATACACGTACTAATGCAAGATGAGTGTATTTCTGAAAGAGATCGCGGGGCACCTTCAAAAAAAAGCTCTTTTGCGACCTTCCCCCACAATACTTGCATTGTATCATATCAAAATCTATTTTTACAATAAAACCGCTTCCTAACAATACTCTATGTCCTCTGGAATCTTTTTAAAAACAAGTACGCGATCTTTTCCCGCAAGATCTTTCCGAACTTCGCACAGTCGTAAAGGTTCTTCTGCTAAAGATGCCACAGGAATCGCTCCCCATTCAGGAATTTCTACTATAAGAAAGCCTCCCCTCTGAAGAAAGTCTGGAGCCGAACGAAGAATCTTTCGGTAAAAAAAAAGCCCGTCTTCTCCTCCATAAAGCGCCTGGCGCGGTTCATACAAAAGCTCTGGATCAGCGGAAGAAAGTTCTTTTCCGGAAAGATAGGGAGGATTTGCAAGAATAAGGTCATACCTGAACCTAAAGGAGGGAAAAAGATCTTCCTGAAGCACGATAATACGGTTAGTAAGACCGGATTCCAATATATTGGTAGAGGCAATTTGAACAGCAATCAATGAAATATCGGTCGCGTAAATAGTGGAGGAAGGAAATTCTCGGCCAAGCGCTATCGCCAAACATCCGCTTCCAGTGCATAACTCAAGTATCATGCTCTTCTGAGTAGAGTCGCACCATTCGCATGAAGTCTCTATAAGAATTTCGCTTTCAGACCGCGGCACCAATACTCCCGGACCAACTCCGAGAGAATCTTTCCAAAACCATACCCTTCGGAGAAGATAAGCAAGAGGAATACGGCGGCGCCTACGTTGAATAAGAGAGAAAAAAAATCTTTTATGTTCAGGTGTAAGAGTCCGCGGAGAAAGGTATATGCAACAACGAGATATGCCAAGGACATGGGCAAGAAGAAGTTCTGATTCAAAAAGGGAGTCGGAAATTCCCGCATTAGAAAGAAGCAATACTCCTTCCCGAAGCAGAGCGCGAATCTCTGCTTGAACTCTATTATCCTTTTTTTTCAGGGAGATTTTTTTCCGATTTTTCCTGGGGTTTTGCAGTTTTTCCAAGTATTTTTGAGGCGGCATTCTTCACTTCAGATTGCGAATCATTCCCACTGATATAATCAAGAAGTTCGCTGTATTCAGGGTTTTTGTTCTCTCGCAGGTAAGTGCCAAGAACTGCGATAATACCGGTCCGTAAAGTAATTTCTTCGCGCGAAATCTGTCCATAATCTTCTTTTAACCGGGAAACAAGCTGTTCAAGGCCACCATAATTGCCAAGTCTGGCTCGCGCGAGTCCATATCTAAGAAGAAAATTTCTGCTTTCATACTCTTTCCATGCTCTTTCTATATCAGAAAGATGTTTTGTTTGTCCCATCAGTCCAATAACCTCAATAAGGTTTAATGCAAAGAGCTGTTCCTGCTGAAGTTCATCGGTTACCTGCGAAGCTTGACTGGAAAAATCTACCTGTACCTGCATCATTTCATCCTGATACGAAGATACAGGAGCCATTCCCGCCATCGGAACAGGAGCGGCATCTCCAAACTTTTGTGCGAGAAGAAATTCATATTTCTGGCGTTCTGCGATAAGTTTTCCGTTCTCTTCTTCTCCTTGTCTGATAAGACGATTTTTTTTCCTTATTTCTGTTTCTTCTTTTTTCATATCGTCTCTGATCTTCTTTATCTCCGCGAGATTTAAAGAAGTACGCGCTCCTGCCGCCTGACCTTCAGGCAGAAAACCCGTATCCTCCGGCATCATTGAAAGTTTCTGTCGTAGTTGTTCATGTTGTTGCTGATGAAGATAGAGTTCCTGCTGAAGTGAAACCTTTTTAACTTCAAAATCCTCAATCTTTTTTGTAATCTTCTCTATTTCATTTTTCGCGCTAGCTTTCATAGCAAGACGTGCGTCTACTAAAGATTTCAATACATTGCTTAATCTATCGGCAACACTCTCAGAACCTGCGGAAACTACTGCTTGAAGCGCTGTGAGTTTTATATCAAAACTCTCATTTTTAGCGGATAACAAGCCTACTAAAAACTCTCCTGCTTGAGGAAGTCCGGTCTTTCCAATAATTAAAAGAATCTGTTTTCTGGTCTCTAAATCTTTTTCTCTCTCTGCAAGCGTCACAAACTGGTCGTAAAAAGGTTCAAGAACTCCTTTCTTCTGCGCCAAAAGCAATCTTGCGGCCTCCCTTCGTTTTGTGTCAACTCCGAAACGAAGCTCTTTTACCAATGCTTCCGGGCTTTTTACGACAACTCTGGGAGTGTAATCGTCCGGCATTCCTTCTGTAGGCATTATGTCTGTATCCGGAGGCATACCTTCCATGCCTTCACGAGCATCTGCTCCTTCTTCCTCTTCTTTTGTGTCTGCCTTCTCTTTCTTTGCTTTTTCTTCAAGTTCTTTCTCTTTCCACTGGATGATAAGCTTCTGTTCCTGTAGCTCTCTCTGAATCTCCTGTATCCGAAGATCAGAGAGTTTTCCAGCTTCAGTACGAGGAGCGGTTTTTTTAATGAAAGCGAATTCTTCAAGGGCTTTCTCATCCTGACGCTGAAGAAGTGAAACATAGGCAAGAGAATATCTAATACTCTGATTCTGAGGATCCAGTTTCAAAGCCGATTCATAGCTTTCCTTTGCCTTGTCTAACATACCTGCGCGAAGATAGGCATTGCCAAGCCACGCATATACATAAGTGTCTGACGTCTGTTCCTGACGCGCCTTTTCAAGAAGGGCGATCGCCTCACGGTACTCACCTGATTCAAGGCTGAAAATACCTTTCTTCAAGGAATCGGATAGTGGCGCGGCAATCGCAATGCCGCATACCAATAGAAGTATCGCTAAAAAGTGTTTACCCATAGATATCCCCCTCGTTTGACGCTTCCCAAAGAGCGTCAAGGTTCCCCTCTATTACTGTATCAAGACTATGTAAGGTAATGTTCAATCTGTGATCGGTTACCCGGTTCTGCGGAAAGTTATATGTTCGTATTTTCTCGCTCCGGTCGCCGCTTTTAATCTGATTTTTTCTGTCACTAGAGACCTTTTCTTGATGCTGACGCTGAATCTGCTGACTTAAACGCGCGCGAAGAATTTTCATTGCGCGAAGTTTGTTCTGCGCCTGAGACCGTTCATCCTGACAACTTACCACAATACCGCTCGGAAGATGCGTAATCCTAACCGCGGAATAGGTGGTATTCACACTCTGTCCCCCGGCTCCCGCGGAACAGAAGGTATCAATCTTTAAATCGCCGGGATCAATCATCACCTCATGCTCCTCTGTCTCGGGAAAGACCGCCACTGTCGCGGCCGAAGTATGAACCCTTCCTGATGATTCTGTGCGAGGAACCCGTTGAACGCGATGAACCCCTCGTTCATGTTTCAGCCATAAATAGGCATTAACGCCTTGTACCAAAAAAATCACTTCTTTGATTCCTCCAAGACCTGTGGTATGGAGATGAAGAAGCTCTAACTTCCAGCGCCGTCGCTCGGCAAACTTTCCATACATACGAAAAAGATCTTGCGCAAAGAGACTCGCTTCTTCTCCGCCGGTTCCCGCGCGTATCTCTACAAGCGCGTTTTTACGATCCTCGGGTGAAGAAAAAAAGTGTTCCTGAAGACGACGTACTATGCTATCTTTCTCTTTCTTCAAGAGAAGTTCTTCTTCCTCCACAAGCAATTGGATCCCTTCGTCTTCTTTCAGGTCTTCAAGTTCCGTAAGTTTTTCCGAAAGTTCTCGGTACCGACGAGTATCATGAATCACCGCGGAAAGTTCTCCAATCTCTTTCACTTTCTCTCGGTACCGCGGATCTGAAACATTCTTCGGATCTGAAAGAAACTCTGTTAGCGATTGATACTCGGTTTCAACCGAAGAAATCTTTTCACGTAAGAGATTTTCAGCCTTCAGTCTGCTTTTTACCATAACGCCGATTGAATTTTTCTACCATACCCGCAGTATCTACCAGTTTCTGTTTTCCAGTAAAAAATGGATGGCAATAGGAACAGATATCTACCTTGATTTCCGATTTTGTGGAACGGGTCTGGACCACAGCGCCACATGCGCATACAATACTTGTTTTTTCATACTTTGGATGAATCTTCGCCTTCATTGCAATGCCTCCTCAATCTCATATTCTGAAAAATCGCTTTTGGTCATTGGGTGATCTACCTCGGTAAGCCCTTCTCCTCCAAAACTTTTTATCTCTTTCCCTTCAATCAAAAGCCGTAATTTGTTTACTCCCGGATATGCTACTGCTGTATAGACTAATTGTGCAAGTCTTCCTTCCATCTCAGGCACGCCTCCTCCGGATTCTATGGTTTTGTTCAGGTCTAAATAAAGGATGTCGTCTTGAATAAAGATCCGAAGAATTTTAACATCGTTCGGAATACAGGAGATAAGTCCGGACTCTTTCTCTTCTGGCGAAGGACCCTGCGCCAATTCCCGAAATGTCCGTTCAAGACGGGAAAGGTCTCTTCCGGAAAGACCAGGCCGACGCCGAACCTCTACAAGTACAGGTTTCCGGGATTCGGATTTCATAAAATAGATCGTCAACGGACCTCCTGAGACCGTTCCATGACGAACCAACCAAAGTCCAAGAAGTAAGATTGCCCATAAGACCGCAAGGCTAATAAGTACAATCTTCTGAACTTTTATCCTTTTACGAGTTCCCATATTTGAGGAATATCCTTCCCTTTTTTAAGTAGAATCATAGGGATATTATTTATTTCCGCAAAATAGCGGAGCCTCTCTTCATACTTTCCCGCGACTCCTTGTAGATGGTTTGCAGGAAAGATCTTTAAGAACTGATCAAAAGAAGCATTAAAACGGGCATGAACATGGGGCCAGGTAGGATCGGTCTCTGCATTGATACGGTTCTGCTGGTCTATCGGAAGATCCAACGCCTCGCCGGGAATAACCACCAGAAAAGGCTTTCCATTCCATATTCCAAGCCGCGCAAAGGTAATCGGTCCTGCGGCCGCGGTAAATTCAACCGAGGCGCCACCTGCCTTAAAGTAGAATTCAAGCGCAGGATGAAAGGTGATTTTTTTATAGTTCTCTTCTGGATTACATGTGCGTGTAGCGTAATAACTGGCATGGTTCCCAGAATTACAGAGGTCCCAGAGATCCAAATCAGGATGGTATAACCGAACATCCATAAAAAGAGTGGGAAGCCCTGCGCTGGCATATTTAAGAATTTCCATGGTAATCGCCGCAAACGCATCTGCTTCAGTTGCACACACCATGGGTTCTTTCGGACCATTCCAATCATAGGGATCGTTCATCAACATTTCAGGAATATCGCCAAGGCAAACATGTTCGGTAAGTTCCCGCTGTCCTTTTAATCCGCAAAAATCAAAACCATACTCTTCATTTACCTTCTTCATCGCGAGATAAAGACGAATCTGGGTCTTCAAGGTATCTTCTGTAAGCATTTTTCCATCATAAAGTATGCGATCCTGAAGAAGCTGTGTAAACCAAAGAAAACCTTTTTCTACCTCTGTATCTAAAATGGTCTCCATCTCTTTGACAAGAAGAAGTTGATCAATCTGCGACAAGGTGCACCCAAAAGATTGAAGAGCGGGAACAAGATGAAAATATCCTGTCTCCATTCCCATGGAATGGCCTCCGTAACAACCATACACTGAACCCCTTAAACAGGTAGAAGCCTGCGCCGCCCACAACCAATCAATAACCGCGGAAAGCACCGCGGGATCATCCATATTTCCTACGATTCTATGGGTTCTTATGCCTGCCTGTCTAAGTGCGCCATCCGAAGCAAGAAGTCCTACGTTTCCCGGAAACTTTCCATTGTTATTAGAGAGAGAAAGTATAGGAAGAGAAGGACGAAGGTTCTCAATAAAAGGCCATACAAGAAAAGGAAAATTCCAGACATTGTAACACATTATTACCTGACGACAGTCTTGCCGGGTAAATTCCGCGGCAATTTTTCTTGCCACAGGGATACTCTTTACTGTTTCAGATGCCACCACAATTTCAGGAGCGCTTCCATCAACCGCAGAACACTCTTTCTCCAATAAAGAAGCCCACTTTCTGAGAACCTCCATATTAACGGATTCGTTCTCACGATATACATGAGGACGTTCATCATTCATCATGACAAGTCCGATTCGCGTGGATTTCATAGGATTCCTCTTCTAAAACAGATCCTTTTTTCAAGATCCTTCTTCTGATTCTTTTACTTCTTTTATTATACCGCAAAAAGTAAAAACGATAAACATTGCGATAGGTCTTTCGGGAAAGAGCTGAGAAAGCGCCTTGCGGTACCGCGTAAGCTGTTGAAGATCAGAATCAAAAAGATCAGGAATCTCTCTGGTTTTGAAGTCATATAAAAAAAGCGTGCCATCTTCTTCTATTACTCTATCAATTACTCCAACCACAGGAAAACCCTCTTCCATAAGAAGAAAGGGAAGTTCGTTCCTTCCATGCGCGCAAGGAGCAACTACTTGATGTAAAGAAGGAAGAAAAAGGCTATGGATATGAGGCACAATAGAAGAAGAAGGAATACGAAACCCTAAAGATGTACAGTATTGATCCGCAAGGTTCAGAACCGCTTCTTTCTTAAAAACAACTCTTTCTTTTCCAATGGCATCAATAAGAAGGTGTATCAATCTTCCAAGTTCCGCGGGTTCAAGATTCGGAAAAGAAAGATGAGAAACCTCATTGTCGGGAAAGGGTTGTTCCCGTGGAATCAAAGGCTCTGCTTCTAGTACAGCAGGAGAAAAATCTCTACGAGCCACAGAAGAAAAAGCAGGTGGAGAAAACTCTTCTACATACGGAGAAAGAAGGTCGTTCCATACACTTTTTTTGTTATGGCCAGTAATCACAAGACCCTGCTTAGCGCGAGTAAGCGCCACATACAGAAGGCGTTTCTCTTCATCTTTTCCTTCTTCTTCATATCCTTTCTTAAACTCTTTCTCTGCCTCTTCTTTCAGGATAAATTCATATTCTGAAGAACTGTTCTGTAAACGACGATATAAGAATGGATCTTTTGAAGAGACCCTGGACTGTTCAGTGCCAGTAAGAAATACTACTGGAAACTCAAGACCTTTTGAAGCATGTACGGTAAGTATGCGAACCGCATCCTCTTCTTCGGAAAAGATGTCTGCCTTCTCTTCCTTCTCCGATGGATCACTGCGAAGACTCAAAGAGAGTTTGAAAAAAGAAAGATGTTGAAAATCTGAAATCATTACGAGAAACTTCTCTGCGTTCGCCTTCTCCATTTCACTGGCAGATTCCCAAAATCCAATAGTACGGAGAATCTCTTCAAGAAGAAGACCAGGAAACTTTCTGGAAAGTTCTTTGCGATAGAAGAGAAGAAAATCTCTAGAAATAGAAAAACGGGATTGACGAAGAAGCCAACAAGAAAAGGTATCTGACGGATCGTTCAAGGCGAAAACTAAAGAAAGAAGAAAGAGGATTTCCGGCTGGCGATAAAATCCGATACCTTTCAGGTTTACAAAGGGAATACCGCTCTTGTCTAATATCTTTTCAAGGGATTCAAGGTGGGTGCGGCTTCTCATCATTATCGCGATGTCGCGGTAAGATAAAGGGCGAGATTCTGCGCCAGCACGGTCAAGAATAGAAAAGTCCGATGATAAAAGATGATGAATTCTCTCTGAAATCCAATGGTATTCTTCCGTCTTTGCGTTAGATCTTGAAAGATCTCCTGAAATCATCTTGATTTCAATAAAAGAATCTATTTCCGCAGGAATCTGATCCCATACTTCAAGACGTTGTTGCAAGGGAATCATTTTCTCAAACACTCTGTTGACAAAATGAACAATCAATGGAGCGCTTCGTCTGCTTATTGTAAGGTATTCGCGTACTTTAGAAGAGAGGAAAAACGCGTCTGCCACAGAAAAAATTTCGCTTTCTGCACCGCGAAAGCGGTAGATTGATTGTTTTCTATCTCCCACAATAAAAATACCGTAGGGTCTTCCTGTATCTGCTTTTGATCCTTCTCCAGAGATCCATTCCCGTGAAAATTCCCGAAGGATGTTCCATTGAAGAAGGTTGGTATCCTGAAACTCGTCCACAAAAAGAAAATCAATTGATTCGTCAAAATCGTAAAGAACATTCAATGCTTCGGGATTCTCTGAAATCAAACGCCATGCAAGTATTTCAAGATCGTTAAAATCAAGGATGCCTTCTTCTTGCTTGATACGCTGATACTCTCGGTCCACTACCCTGTAAAGCCGAAGAATCTTTTCGGTAAGATCGCATCCGGGAGAACCAAGAATCACCTGGGGATGAGTTTGCCGCAAGGCAGAGATTCTTTGAAGAAGAGTCTTGATGTTCATATCTTTTCCGAGGATCTCGTTTAACTCTTCCACAGAGACTGTGGAATCTTCAAGAAATAGACGGGTCGCTTCCCGAAAGGCAAGGCCCGCGGAAAATTGGTCGGCAACCTCAAAAAAAGGGTTGAGTCCGGCAATCCCGCTGAAACGGGAAAGAATGGTTCTGCAAAAAGAATGAATCGTGGAGATCCTCAGCATAAAGAGCGCGTTTTCAAATTCAATATAAAGGTGCGGATCGCCTTTCGCACGCGCCACAAGAGCAGGCAAAAAGACTGATACAATCCGTTCCCGAAGTTCACACGCCGCCGCCTCAGAGAAGGTAACCGCAAGAGATCGGCGTATCTTTCGGGAGAGATCGCCCCCTTCCATAAGGTGCATAAATTCCGATACAAGCCGATAGGTCTTTCCGGTTCCCGCGGAAGCCTCTATAAGAATCGCGGTAAAAAAGCTATTATTCATTATCGTTCAGGACAAAAATCAAAAAAAGAACATCCAAAACAAGATTGTTTATTTCCGGAAAACGCAAATTGTTCGTTAGCAAGATTCTCGCCAAGCTCTTCTATCTGTTCAGAAAAAAGATCTTGAAATCTCGTAAAGTTTTTGTAGGTATGCTCTCCCTTCGCAGAATCCTTAAGCTGAAAAGAAAGAAGCCAAATCTTCATTGAGGGATCTCTTCCATAACAATCCTTTGCCGCAAGAGAGTACAGAAGCATCTGAATATCTTTTAAGTCAAAAAGATTATGGCTTTCAAGGAATTTTGTCGCTGGCGCTTCTGGCGCCGTTCTTCCTGTTTTAAGATCAATGATAGAAAGGGAGCCGTCGCCGCATTCTTCCACTCTGTCAAACTTCATCGTAAGAGAAAAGTTTCCTCTCCGCCACACCTGAGAAGATTCCACTCCTATCACCTTACAAAAACGATGAGAAAGAAGAAGAGTATATAAAAGATCGCAGATTCTTTCAAGACGAGAAAGAAGAGCTCTTCTTACTAAAGGAGAAAAGTTGAAGTTCTTAACTTCATACCTTGGATCCAAACGGATCCCTGCTTGGTCCCGAAAGATTTGAAGAAGATCCTCTGGCGGATAGAAAGGGTCCTGAAGCGCCTTTCTATTCATTGCTTCAAAGGCCTCGTGAATAAGGGTTCCCCAAGAAGCGGGAAGTTCTTCTACCTCTGGAAGTATATAGGCAGAAATGCCTTCAATAGATTCAAGATAAAAACGGTACGGACAGCGAATAAGACTGTTCAAACCAGTAGCGGAAAGTTCAATGATACCATCTCTCACAAAGCAATCAAGAAACCGAGATCTGTCCGGTGAACCCGAAAACATAGAGAGAGAAGAAGGGGAAACAAGAGATCTAAAAGAACCCAGGGATTCAGGAACATGGTAGAGTAAAAATGATTTGGTCTTTGGAACGCCCGCCACTTTTGCCGGAAGAGTAAAGGTAATAGCCTTTCCAAGAGAACGTAACCTGTAAAGATCAAGGCGTTCTCGCGCAAGACGCAAAGAAAGGGAAGAGAGTCCTAATTGTGATTTCAGCGCATCAGGCATAAAAAACTCTCTTTGAGAAGGAGCCATAGGAAGATCTTCAGAAGTAGCTCCTCCATACCATACCAAACGCGCTTCAACACCACCGGAATCAAGTACTCCCATAACCCTGATACCTTCACCGGTAAATTCTTCAATTTCAATCAGGTTAATAGCATGTTTCAAAAGCCGGACATACATTGTGCGCGTGATTAATTCATCTCCTTCAAGAGCACGCAAAATCGTACGAAGCCAGACTCCTGTCTCCTTTCTAAAAGGATGCCAGCCAAGGGAATGAAGAATCTTTAGAAGGGTATCGCTAAAAAAAGAGATCGTATGAGAACCAGAAAAGGTTCGGATACCGGAATCTTCTAATTTCCGAACATTCTTCCATTGCCGAAGCCATCCGCGAGAAGGAAAAAAGCCCGCTCCTTCAAATTCAGTCCTTCCTCTTTGTGAAAATTCCTCTGTTTCCACTGCGTCAAAAGAGAAGAAAGAAGTTGAAAAAAGTGCCATCAAAGATCTCCAGTTTGAAGATTCTATATATTCAAAAAGGGAAAAGATTGCCACAATGGAAGGATCAGTATGAAGAAAATAGCCGGGTGTTAAACGGAAAGGAAGGTTTTTTCGTGTAAAAATACGTTCCACAATATCGCGATAGTAGGGCATTTTAGGAAAAATGACTAAAAGATCCTGAGAAGCAAAACCAGAGTCCATAGAGGATTGAAGCATATCGGCAATACCAGAAACCTCTTCTTCCGGAGAAGAAAAAATAACGACTTTCTCCTCTTTTTCAGGAACAGGAAGAGGTATTGTGCGAACTGTTACTTCGGGAAGCGAAGAAAAAAATTGAAGCGCGGGCTGTATAATACGGTCTGCGGCATCCGCAGGAACGTGCGGATCCTTGTGACAGGTTACCACAAAAGAAGCGGAATGTTCTGCAAGAGAAGAGAAAAAAGACTTCTGATGAGGAAGAATTTCTAGGACTCCGTCTATAAGAAGATTGCCGACAGAATCTTTTGATAATAGATCCGCGGCAAGAATATAGAGATCATCTTCATCGGCAAGGGATTCTTTAGAAAGAACCTTCTGATACTCTTCCATCACGGTAAATGCCCATAAAAGAAGTTCCTTGTTGTGTGGGTACGCCCAATGAAAATTAGAGGCGGCTTCTCGGAAAAAATCTAAAGAAAAAAGGGGGTATGAGATCTTACATTCTTTGATAAGAGAAGAAAGGTTCTCGCAAAGCGCCGCAAGATCCATATCAGGAAGAGGAGAAGTTCTGGAAGAAATCCGGTAAAGAAGAAGAAATTTTTCAATCGGAGAAAGAATATGAACCTTTCTATGAAGAGATACAGTCTTTATTGCAAACTCTTTAATGGTGGCAATTTCTGGAAGAATAAGAGGAGTACGTCCTTCTTCGCAGGCGCGAAGATAAAAATCTTCAATACGGGTGCGATGTGCCGTAAGAAAGAGCCAAGAGGAAAGATCGTTGCCTTTCGGAAAAATATGCTCAAAAAGCCAACGGGTGCGTCCCGGAAAAAAGAAAGGGAAGAGAAGAACTTCTCGGGAAGAAACAGTAACATCCATAATGATTCAGAAAGAAATTAACTCGCTTCAGGATACTCGTTGCACAGAAACCTGTACGGCTCTTCATCCTCTTCTATCTCGGGGAATCTGCCTATTGGATCAAAAAAATAGTTGTCGGTTTCATCATCGTTACTACTGGATACCTCGCCTAATAATGTTATGCCCGTTCCTTCTTCAACCCAAAATTCATGATACAGGCCGCGAAATATGGTAATGCTTTCTCCAGAACGAAGAGAGACCACTTCACCGGGACGAAATTGACGAGAGACACCATCCATAGAAAAAGAGCCTGGTTCTGAAGAAAATTTGCCGTCAGGAGTAGAGCCGTAAAGTTGTACGAAGAGAGTGCCGCCTCCACGGTTAATGATATCTTCCATCTTCTCTGTATGGTAATGCATTGGCGTTTTTTGACCAGGCTGTACGATAAGGATTTTTTCTGCATAGGGTTTCTGCCACTTGATATTAGTTGCGCTTCCATTTCGTATGGTAAAAAGAACAAGACCAAAAGCAGAAAAATCTCCTTTTCCAAAATCTGTAATGTCCCATCCAAGACGGTTCTCGCGTATCTCGTCCGCTTCAGTTCCTTTCTTCTCCCAATCTAACGGAGTCCATACAGCAAAAGGCGGAAGATGAAAATTTTGTAATCTAAGGAATTCTTCTGCTTCACAAAGAATCTTATTTATTTCAGAGCGTTTCATGGTTCCTCCTAAAAAATCACGCGCTATCGTAATGGTTCAAAAAACTCCCTTCTCTGCCATGCTGAAGAATCCATGTAAAGATACAATAACATGGTCAAGAAGATCTATGCCAAGAATTTTGCCTGCCTCTGCGAGGCGCCGAGTTACCCGGATATCTTCATCAGAGGGATCTAAATTTCCAGAAGGATGATTATGAGAGACAATAATATGCGCGGCATTCTCACGGATAGCTGGTTCAAAAACCTCACGGGGATGGACAAGGTTTGCAGAAAGGGTTCCTATGGAAATAATAGTGCGCCTAATCTCTTGATTCTTTACATTAAGAAAAAAAGCGGTGAAATATTCTTTTTTTTCTCCCCGAAGATCTGTCATTCTATTCCATACATCGCGAGGAGAAAGAAGAAGCGAGGCCTCCTTTCCTCCAATAAGCCGACGGGAAAGTTCAAAAGAAGCTACTAACATACAGGCCTTCCGAGGACCAAGATCAGAAGAGAGAAATCCTGAACAATCTACTTCCGCAAGGGTTTCTCCGGGAAATTTCCTGATAAGACGAGCCGCAATATTCAAGACGGTTTCTTTACGTGTACCAGAACCGAGAATCACTGCGAGCAATTCTTCGGAAGAAAGGCGTTCAGGACCATATTTCATCAGTTTTTCTCTGGGTCGGTCTAAAACCTCAAGTTCTTTTACCTTTCGGCGTTTCATAATTGTAGTATAATGGAACTCTCTTTATTCTTCAAATATCTATGCTTCTCTAATAAAAAAAAGAAGGGCTATGCTATTTGACACGAAAAAGAATGCAGGATATTCTGAACCTCTTCATTCTATGTAGGAGATGAAGATTCTTCAAAAATCAGCGCCACTGGTTCAGAGGGATGAAACATCATAGAACTCTAAAGAAAAGAGAAGAAAAATGCATGATATGATAATCCTTATTATCGGGCTTGTATGCGCGGGCGTTGGCGGAGAACTCTTTGTTAGAGGACTTGTAGGAATTGCCTTTATTGCAGGCATTTCTGCAGGGATTGTCGGAGCCACAGTGAGTGCATTCGCTACATCCAGTCCAGAGCTTTTTGTAGGAGTTTCTGCCGCCCTTTCTCATGCGCCGCATATCTCGTTTGGAAACATTCTCGGCGCCAATGTGGTAAATATAGTCATGGTGCTCGGATTAACGCTGACATTAACAGGAAGTATCCGTGGCTCTATTACTGATATAAAACGAGACCTCTCAATTGCCTTTCTTGCTCCTGTAATCACAGGAATTCTTCTTCTTGACGGAACACTCTCTCGTATAGATGGCGTTATTATGCTTGCGATCTTTTTTCTGTGGATAGCAACAGTACTACGGGATCTAAGAAAAGAACGACTTACTTCAAAAAGTTCTCTGCAAAAAAGTAATCCACGCATTACACTCATTTACAGCGCCATCGGACTTGCTCTTCTCTTCGGAGCGGGAAAATTTATCATTTCCGGAGCACGGGGAATTGCCATTTCTCTTGGCTGGAGCGAATTTATTATTGGACAGATTATTGTCGCGATTGGAACCACTATTCCGGAACTTGCGACCACGCTTATTTCAAGGATTCGCGGCCATGATGAGGTAGGGCTTGGAACTGTTATGGGAAGCAATATTTTCAATGGACTCTTTATAGTAGGAATTGTTGCCATACTCTCACCGATTTCTATCTCCCTTACTGCCGCAGGAAAAGCGCTTCTTGCCGGAATAATCGCAATTGCACTGATTATTCCTTCAAAAAAGGGAAGATTGGGAAGAGTGCGAGGCGGAGTTCTTCTTCTCTTTTATATTCTTTATATTGTTATTACTTTTCAATAAAGAGAAAAAAAATCGTAATAATAAAGAAAGTAAAATTATTCTTCAGTAGCTAAGCTTTTCATTTTTTCATCTATTTCAGAATAAAGAATCAAGCCGGCCTGTTCAAAAACTTTCAGCAAATCTTCGTAAGTATTTTTACCACCGAGCAAATCCCAAAATTCTTGTCCGACAAAAACTTCTTGCCGCAAATCAAACAAGCCCTGCAATGTCCATCGTTCGTATGGTTTTGGTTCATAAGGATTGTAAGGAATTGCCACAATGGTTTTAAGATTGACCTTTGGATTTACGCTTCCTCGCATTGCAATCCATTCAAGCATTTGTTTTTTGATTCCAGTAAATTCATTGATATTTGGTTTTGCGGTCTTTATTTCAAAATAGGATTCAGTTCCATCCTTCATTTCTACAAAAAGATCCACGCGTTTTTTCATTTTCCTTCCTAAATCTCCTTTATTCGCTACTGATAAAACTTCTCGTGTCTCTTTCTCTTTATCAGGTCTACGCGAAGCAGAGCGTAAATCACGCATAATGCTATCAATTTTCAGAACTGCTTCGCTACTGATATATCCTTCAAATTCTCTATATTGTCCGATTGCGCGACGTGCTCTTGGTTCAGCAATTACTTGACCAACCTTTTCAAAGATTGAGATACCAAGCATTGTATTTACTGATTGAATAAAGGAGAATAAGGCCATTCTATCTTTGCCGAGTAAACGAAAATGAAATGGCATTGCATGAGTTTCAGGACAATACGTCTCTAATTTTTGACGAATTTTTTCTACCAAATAGTCCTTAATATAGTTGCTTTGTTCTGTTGTTAGCCCCATATTATTTATCCTTACAATGAAAAATTATTTCTGAATAGGGCGACTTATCTCTCTCGGTTCTGTTTAATACCGGCCTTTTAAATTGATTTACGATTTTCATACCAGCATAATCAATAATAGTTGCATAAAGATTATATTTATCGTTGGCTACCAAGAATACATCAAAATCTTTTACCAAAAATTTTCTTGCATTCAATAAAACCTTTGCGATTCCTTCAATATAAGAGGCGCGCGCTTCCGCACCTTGACCTTTATAAAGAGGGCCTATTTCAAGGTCATCTCTGCGCTCAAAACCAAATAAATCGTAAGCATACGCGTGTTGTTCATGGTAATCAATTTGGCCAACATAAGGAGGAGAAGTAAAAATACCTTTGATTTTTTGTTTAGTTAACATTGCATAGAAGGATTTGTTTCGTTTTTCTACCTCCTTGAAAATATCAACTGAGCGAGAATCTGCTGGAACAACAAGATACTCTGAATCAGACCTTAGATTCGCAAAAGTTTTAAGCCGATATAAGGTATCTGTCGCATAGCGATCAAACCAGGTTTTTATTGAAAATAAAGGTTTGCATATCTTTTTATGTTTCCAGCAATAATAAGTGGTTAGTTGAGGTTCTTTAAGGGTAGCTAAATCAGAATGTGTCGTTGCGCGGCAAGACCGTATCGTCCGACTCAAAATCACCGCCAAAACCTTCTTATTTTTCGGATCCTTAATTTTCTTAATCTGTTCAGAAGCAAAATCAATTTCTTTTCTCGTGTTCTTAATATACCACCTGTCTAAAAAATTTTGGGGGGAAGAATGATTAAGTTCAATACCATATTTTTTAATCAGTTCTTTGTAAATTTTCAAAAATTCCTTCTCTTTTTCTTCCGAATATTTGGTCTCGTTTATCTTTTTTCTCTGCACTTTAAACTTAAACTCCGGACTTGGAAAATATCTATTATTAAATTCAGCCATACGAGTCAATAATTCATTTTCAAAATCCGCAACATTATTATCAGTTTCGTATCCCGCGATTGCTTTTTTTACTTTTTTCACTTCGTTTTCAAGAGAAGGAAAATCATAATTTAAAAGTTTTACCTCTGTAATCATGCAATTAAAATGGGATATATCAATCCCGATTGAATGTATACCCATTTCATGTGCTTGCACAAGAGTTGTTCCAGAACCGGAAAATGGATCAAGAATTATATCGCCTGTTTTGAAATAATGAGCTTTTTTAAAATCATCTGTGTGGTTATCAATAAAATATTGAACAAGTTGAGGGATAAACTTGCCCTTGTATGGATGCAAACGATGCACATGCTTGGTTGTATCTTTTTCTCGTAAATGGTCAAATGATAATGCCCAATTTAAATCCTTGCCAAGTCGTTTTTTCCAGTTACTTTCTTTTTGACCGCGATATGATTCGTAATAGTGCTTTAAATCATCAACATCAACAAATACAGAATCACCGCTGTTATGCTTTTTTACTTTTCCGTACTGCACCAAATATGAGATATTTGACTCGCTCACATCTCGTTTCATAAAATCGCTTGCCCACTTGCTTGCCTCTTTAATAGTGACCATATTTTTTGTATGTTGCATATTATTTAATCACATCATCAGTATTACTATGAAGAGTTTGAGGAATGTTAGCCATTGCAATCACAGACGGCTTTTTATTATCCTTAATTTTCATCAATATGGTATATTTAACGCTAGATTTTTTGACAAACTCTTTTTAACGATAAACTCTGCTTTGTTCTGTACTTTCTTCTATTTTTACTATCCTCATTTCTGTTGTCATATTTTGCAATAATTTGATAGTATGTAATGGATATGTTTTTCTTTTAATACTATAATACCAAATAAATTAGAATCAATCAATGATCTGTCATTTAAAGATTAAAAGTGCACGAAAAAGCTCTCTTTAGAAGAGAAGGAGGAAAGGCTAACATAGGATAGGTACGGCTTTTTTTTTAGAGAAGAGCGCTTGACCTCTACTGAAAATCAGATTGCCCACTCGCAGAACTCCTCTTCTTTATCAAAACAAAATACATTCTCTCAGAAAGACTTCTACAGAACTATCGTATCAAGAAAGAATGTTAGAAGAAAGAGAGTAGTATTACTGATACATAGGTTACACTTTATTCTTGGGACGAAGGTAGTATACCAGGAAGTGTAAACCATGTGCTCGGAATATTGTGTTAAGGATGTGCTCGGAATATACCCCCAGTGGTCGGGGGAGAGGGATTTGAACCCTCGGCCTCATGGTCCCGAACCATGCGCGCTAACCGAGCTGCGCTATCCCCCGAGGCCTATGGAGCGCGCCCAGCCTGATTTGAACAGGCAACTTCCAGGTCCGCAACCTGGCGCTCTATCCAGTTGAACTATGGGCGCTATGGTCGTATGTAAAAGGTAAGGAGTTATAGTATACCTTATTTTTTCATTCCGTAAAAATCAATACCTCGGCTATCTATACAGACCATGGCGGGAAAATGTTCCACTTCAAAACGAAAAAGCGATTCTGGACCTAAATCTTCAAAGGCAATCACTTCGCTTTTTTTGATAAAACGAGAAAGGTATGCCCCGCATCCGCCAAAGGTAATTAGGTAAAGCGCGCCATGGCGACCGATCTCTTTCCTTACCTCTTCTCCGCGATAGCCCTTGCCAATCATTCCCGCCAGACCCTCTTCAAGAAGTGCGGGAGTAAATGGGTCCATCCGAATACTGGTGGTAGGACCGCAAGAACCCACTACATCCCCGGATTTAGTAGGAGAAGGACCTACATAGTAAATCCATTGGTTTTTCAGAGATATGGGAAGAGGCGCGCCCCTCTGCAGAAGTGTTACATAACGTTTATGCGCCGCATCCCTCATCCCATACAAAGTACCGGAAAGAGATAGCCAGTCCCCTGGACGAAGAGAAGAAAAAAAGGTTTTTTCACAGGGAAGGATTAGATTCATGAAAGAACCTCCCTGGCAGTGCGGTGCGCCCAGCACGAAATAGAGACCGCTAGGGGAAGGCCGGCAATATGGGTAGGAAACTCTTTCACCCGTACATCAAGACAGGTATAACGGCCGCCTAATCCGCCAGGGCCTATTCCCAGTGCATTAACCTGCTGTAAAATTCTGGTTTCAAGAAGAGAAGTAGAGCAAGCACGGGATTCTCCTGTAAGAAAAAGAGCTTCTTTGGAAAGAAGAAGCGCTTTCTCCGAAGTACCGCCGATCCCTATCCCGAGAAAAATAGGAGGACAGGGGTTTGATCCCGCCTTTTTTACAGTCTCTACAATACAATGGATAATCTCTGATTCGTCGGAAGAAGGAGAAAGCATAAAAAGGCGTGTGGTATTTTCTGAACCAAAACCCTTGATCATAGAACGAATCTCAAGGGTGTCGCCAGGAACACTCTCAATCCAGACAATCGCAGGAGTGTTGTCTCCGGTATTTTTCCGTTCTCGGGGGCTTACCACAGATCTTCTTAAATAAGAAGAGGAGGAAGCACGGCGCACTCCTTCATCCGCAAGGGCCTGTAACGAAGAGTATCCGCAAAAATCAATAGATGCGTTTATACCAAGAGAGAAAAAAATAAGCGCCATTCCTGTATCTTGACACATAGGGATTCTATCGCGGGAAGCAATGGCAATATTCTCTATAATGGCATTGAGAACCTTTCTTCCAAAGGGATCTTCTTCTTGAAGTGCAGCCGTAGAAATAAGGCTCTGAATCTGGGGTTCAAGCGAAAAATGGCTTTCTCCAACAAGACGTTCCACCACCTCAATAATCGTCTCGGCGCAATACTGTTTCATTCTTCTTTCACATGGTATGAAATAATTGTATGAAGTGCTTTTTCAACGGTCTGAACAATACCCGCTGGAAGGTATTTTATCATTAAAACCTGGTTCAGAGGAACACGGGAAAGAAAACGCATAACATCAAGACTGCCTGGATGAAGCCGAAATGCGGAGGCCTCTTGAGTCCGACACCTTCTACAGACAGTTCCTCCAACTCTTCCGCTAAAACAATCAAGATCTTCTGTGCGATGACATAAAAGACAACGGTCAAGAAAAGGACCATACCCAAGAAGAACAAGAAGACGGATAAGAAAGGAAATTTCAAGGACTTCATATTGATCCGCAACCATAAGGGTTTCTCCGGTTGCGAGCAAAAGAGCAAGGATATCCTTTCCGTCCTGACGGGTCTGCGGAATATACTGGTCTGCCCTTTGCAGAGAACGACGCCAAAAGATTAGTTTTTCTCGTTCATAGGTAAAATGACGTAGAAGAAAGGGCTGGTCAACTAATTCAAGACCTCCGGAAGGCCGAGGATATAGAACTGCTTCAATCCAAGAGCCAACCTGATAGGAAACAGGCGCCACTTTTTTCCGCGGAGAACGAACTCCTTTCATAATACCGGAAACTTTTCCATAACGATCAGTGAGAAAATGGATGATGACACTGGTTTCTCGGTAATCAAATTTTTTAAGGATTATCCCTCGTACTTGTACAGGAGGCATATCATTCCTTTGATAGTATGTAATCCATACCATTGATCTTTTTTTCTATGGACAGATCATCAAGAATGGAGGAAAACTCTCGTACAAAGGTTATGGAGCTATTCTAACTGCGCTGAGAATCTGAAAAACAAGTATGGTGATAAAGATACCCGCGACCGCACCAATTAAAACTTCGCCAAGAGTATGGATGCGCTTTACGATTCTGCTCTGCGCAACCCAGAATGCAAGTAAAAAAACGAGCAATGAAATAAGGGGTTCCTGACGAAAAGTAAGAAAAGAAATGATTGTCCATATACTAAAGGCGATTCCACTGTGAATACTCGGCATCCCTCCGGTAACAAGCGCCCTGCCTTTGACAAGCGCTTTGATTGCCAAATACAGGAAAAAAATAATGAGAAAGGCAAAGAATGTAAAGTACCAAGGAGAATCCGCAATATTTCCAAAAGCATCCCGAAAAGAGGGAGGGAAATGGCGGGAAAGAACCAAATACCCTACAACCACCGAGCAAAAAGATGCCACAAGTACCATCGCCGCGCTTACATCCTTTACCCGCCTTGCCTGAATATCATATTTTTTTTCCATAACATCCACAATCATTTCCACAACAGTATTCATAAATTCCGCAACCAAAACAATAACAATCATCAAAATAATTAATAAAAAGTCGGTAAGAGGAAGCTGAAGAAAAACACTTCCCATCGCCACACAAAATGCGATCGCAAGATGAATCTGAAGGTTCCGTTCTTTCTGTACTGCATAGAAGAAACCCCGAATAGCATGCGTAAAGCTTGCCACGAGATCTGAAGGTCGTTCACTCTGTTTCACTATCGCTCCAATATTCAGCGCATAACATATCTTGCGCTCTTAACATTCTATCACGGGAAGAATGGGTAGAATCGCTGTAACCGGAACAATGAAGAATACCATGAAGAAAAAGATAAAATATCTCTTTTTCTATGGAATGATCTGCCTCTATAGCCTGACGTGCCGCGGTATCCACAGAAATAAGTATATCCGCGTTCGGACCAATCTTAAAAGAAAGAACATCGGTCGGTCCTGAGATTCCAAGAAATTTTTTATGAAACCGCGATATGCTTTTATCGCTTACCAGAACAACTGAAATTTCATAGAGGGAACGAATAATATGCGGTTCATACCGATAAAGAGCATCCCGTATTTTCTGTATATCAAGCCTGATCCGGCGTTGGCGGTTCTGTAGAAGAACTCTTCGCATTCTCTTTTTTTGCATAGTCGTCATAAGCCTTAATAATCTTTTTTACCAAAGGATGACGAACCACGTCTCTCCCGGAAAAATAGATGAATTTTACCTCCCGTACTCGGCTTAAGATCTCTTCACAGGCAACAAGTCCCGAACGTTCACGAGAAAGAGGAAGATCTATCTGGGTAATATCTCCGGTTACCACCGCCCTTGAATTGTTGCCAAGACGGGTAAGAAACATTTTCATCTGTTCATGTGTTGTATTTTGCGCTTCGTCAAGAATAATAAAGGCATCGTTCAGGGTACGTCCCCGCATATAGGCTAAAGGAATAATTTCAATCATTTTCCGAGAACTCCATCTTCGCAGATCTTCATATCGGAGAAGATCATAAAGCGCGTCATAGACAGGTTGAAGGTAAGGCTTGATCTTTTCTTCAAGGTCTCCCGGAAGAAAACCAAGACGTTCTCCGGCTTCAAGGGCTGGCCGTGTAAAGATAACCCTGTGGAAATCACCATTCCGAAGAGATTCAATCGCAAGCGCCACCGCAAGATAGGTCTTTCCTGTACCCGCGGGACCAATACCTATGGTTAAATCTGAAGATCTGATAGCGCGAACATAGGCCCTCTGCCGAGGAGTTCTAGGCTGGATAGAATGTTTCCGAGAATTGATAAGAATAGAATCAGGGCCCTGATCAGAAGGATTCTCCTGAGGATCAGTATCTGAGGAGATAAGAACGTGCGTAGCAGAAGGTTTTCCTGCAAAAAAGTGCAACAGATCTGTCTGTTCAATTTTACCGGTTCGGTGATATTTCTTTTTGAGTTCGGAAAGAACTTCAATTCCTCGTTCCACATCGTCCTTGTCGCCTCTGAGGTATACTGTATTGCCGCGTGCGGAAATCTGAATACCAAGAAGATTTTCAAGGTAAGAAAGATGACGGTCTCGTACACCAAAAAGCGAGCGCGCTTCATCAATAGAGAAAGAAAGAACCTTCTGCGTCATAAACGGGGCGGAAGAGTCAGCACCACTCCCACAGGGAGCGTTTGAGGACTCTTAACAATCTTTCGGTTGGCGTCCCAGATCCGTTTCCACTGACTGGAAGAACCATAGAATTTCTGCGCAATGCCTCCAAGGGTATCTCCGGAACGGACAGTATATGTCTTTGCGGAAGAGAAAGAGGAAAGTTTTGGTTCATTGTCAAGAACAGGTTCAAGGGATTCTGTCTTCTGTGCGGCCTTGATGCGTCCCAGCTCTGCCATAGTAAGATTGGCGGCGGCAATAGATTTTGCGGATGCTTCGTTGGAGGCGGCAACCGAACGGTTCGCGGCATCTGTTGCCCGTTTTGCCGCTTCATCAGAATGGGCTATAGAACGTTTCGCGGCATCGTCTGCATGCGCCATAGCAAGTTTTGAGGATTTATCTGAAGCGGCAATCGCCTTAGCAGATGCTTCGTTTGCGGCTTTAATAGCTTTTTCTGAAGCTTCATTGGCTGATTTTACCGCCTCTTGAGAGGCCGAAATCGCCTTATTGGCCGCTTCTAAAACTTTTTCAGAGGTTGCGTTCGCCTGGTTGGCGGTATTGTAAGCCTCCTGGGCATATTTCTCCGCGTTTTTACTTACTTCCATAGAGGTTTCCGCAATCGCCCTTGATTGCGAAATTTTAGACTCTAAAGTTTCCTTCTCAGAAAAAGCCATCGTCGGCTGAGACAAAGAGGAGGAACGTTGTACGGTCGTACATCCAGAAAAAAGAACTGTTATACATGCGTACAGTACGATTTTTTTCATTTCTACACCCCGCAACATAGTAAATCCCGCCAGAAAAAAGAATGGTTCAGCCGCTATGTAACACTTCTTCAAATTATTTCCAAAGGATACAAAAACTCTATCATTCTTTGGCGGGTACGTCAACTTTTATACGAAGATCTCTCAGTTGCCGAAAATCTACAGAACTCGGCGCCGAGGTTAAAAGGCACACGCCTTTTTGTGTTTTGGGAAAAGCAATAACATCCCGGATAGAATCTTTCTTGCAAAGAAGCATAATAAGTCTGTCAAGCCCAAGAGCAAAACCACCATGAGGCGGCGCGCCATATTGTAATGCTTTTAAAAGAAATCCAAATTTCTCTTCTGATTCTTCCTTAGAAATATCTAAAAGAGAGAAGATCCTCTCTTGAAGAGGGCCATGATGAATCCGTATGCTTCCACCGCCAATCTCAACTCCATTCAAAACAAGATCGTATGCCTGCGCCCTTACTCTAAGAGGATCACTCTCAAGAAGAGGAATATCTTCGGGAATAGGATTGGTAAAAGGATGGTGTACCGACTGTAGAGAACCATTGTCCCGGTTCCGTTCAAAGAGAGGAAAATCCGTTACCCAACACGATTGAATCATATTGTTCTTTTCTAAAGGAAATTTCTGAAGAATACGGCCGCGCACCTCGCCTAATGTCCTGCAAACCCACTCTCGTTCACCACCGAGAAAAAGGAGGAGGCTTCCAGGAAGAAGATTAAGAGATTTCTGAATCTTAGAGATCCATTCAGGACGCAACATTTTTTTCAACGGAGATTGTATCCCTTCCTCCCTTACCCGAATCCAACCAATTCCCTGACCTCCGGAATCTTTGACATGCTGATGAAGAAGGTCAATCTCTTTCAAAGAAATGGGTTCTCCCCGAGGAAGTACTATCGCTCGGATTCCGCCTTGAGAAAGAAGTGACTCAATAATATCGCTTCCAGAACCTTGACACAATGAAGAAATATCTTGCATTTCTAAAGTATAACGAAGATCGGGCTTATCGGTTCCAAAGCGTTCCATTGCTTCAGAATAGGTATACCGCGGAAAAGATATTGGATCGGTGATACCAGTAGTTGCGGCAATTGTATACTGTAGAAACCGTTCTATCAGCGACATAACATCGTCCTGTTCTACAAAAGACATCTCTAAATCAAGCTGGGTAAATTCTGGCTGGCGGTCTGCTCTTAAATCTTCATCGCGAAAGCAACGAGCAACCTGATAGTAGCGGTCTAATCCAGATACCATAAGAATCTGTTTGAAAAGTTGCGGCGATTGTGGAAGCGCGTAAAAAGTTCCCGGAGAAAGACGGGAAGGAACCAAAAAATCTCGGGCACCTTCCGGAGTGCTACGGGTAAGCATCGGAGTTTCAACCTCTATAAACTTTTCCTGAAAGAAAAATTCGCGGAGAGTGTGAAGAAAAAGGTTTCTAAAAAGAAGGGTTTCTTTCAGAGAGTCTCCACGTATATCAAGGTAGCGGTATGTCAACCTTGTCGCATCACCAACCTCACTGCTTTCTCCGATTTCAAAGGGAAGAGGTTGAGTGGTGGATAAAATGGTAAGAGAAGAGAGTTTGACCTCAATCTCTCCTGTAGAAAGTTTCGGGTTTACTGTCTCTTGAGAACGGAGAAAGACAGTACCGGTAAGTTGAAGAACTGTCTCGGGTTTTACTTCTTTAAGAATGTCAAGAAGATCCTGAGACAATTCAGGAAGAGAACATACCACCTGAGTAAAGCCATATTGATCGCGAAGATCAAGAAACTGAATGTTGCCGTGGTCCCTGATACGCGCCACCCATCCGGCAAGTGTTACCTCTATTGTTTCATGAGAACGGTTCAATTCTCCGCATGTGTGCGTCCTATACATGCTAAATGCTCCTTCAGGTAATGAGAAAGTACGGTGAAAGCAACCTGTTCCTGCGTTCCTGCAGTCATATTCCGTACTGTTGCCGATTGTGAAGAAAGTTCGTTCTCGCCAATAATAACCACAAGACCGACAGATTCGCGAGATGCTGATTTTAATGAGTTTTTCAAACTCTCCGCATCATAATCAACAACAAGGTTCACTCCTTCCTTTCGCAACCGTACCACAAGATCGCATCCAGCATTACAGGCATTTTCTCCAAGAAAAATGATACGGACAGGCGAAGGTTCCAGAGAAGGATCCGGCAGTGCGGCGCATACCCGATCCATGCCAATGGCAAAGCCAATCGCAGAGGTCTCGGGTCCGCCGAGGTTAGCCACTAAATTATCATAACGACCGCCACCGCACAGCGCGTTGGGATCGTCTTGAGCGAGAAATTCAAAGACAGTTTTCGTATAATAGTCAAGACCGCGAACAAGAGAGCTATCTTCATAAAATGGAATATTCAATTTAGAGAGTTGTTTTACGACCTCTGCATGATGAGACGCGCAGGAATCACATAAAAAAGCGGAAAATAACGGAGCGTCTCTTAGTTCTTGCCGACAGGAAGGTACCTTGCAATCAAGAACGCGAAGAATATTCTGGTTCATCCTCTGGAGACAGTCAGGACAAAAGTTGGTGCGCCGAGAATGAAGGAAAGATTTCAGTTCAACCGCAAAGCTTGTTTTGCAAAGAGAACAGCCTACAGAATTCAATGCCACCTGAACAGGAGGCATTCCTATAGCGGAAAAGATCTCATACGCAAGCATAATAATCTCCGCGTCATACCGAGGGCTCTTTCCTCCAAAGAGTTCTACTCCGATTTGATAGAACTGACGGTATCTACCCTTTTGGGGTCTGTCATACCGAAACATAGGGCCAACATAGTATAGACGAGTTACTTTTCTTGTAAGAAAAAGACGATGTTCTATGAATGCGCGGACCACAGAAGCGGTTGCCTCGGGACGAAGAGAAAGAGTACGGCCCTTTTTATCCTGAAAAACATACATTTCTTTCTGGACAATATCGGTAAAATTTCCAACGCTTCTGCGAAAGAGAGAGAGTTCTTCCATAAGGGGAAGACGGATCTCGCCAAATCCGTATCGTACAAAAAGTTCTCTTGCCGCATCTTCAACAATACGCCATTTCAGGGATTCTTCAGGAAGGATGTCCCTTACGCCCCGGATAGCACGAACCTCTTCATTCATCGTCTCACTCCCTACAGAATTTCTAGGCTCTCTTTTTACAGAGAGTAAGGTAAAATAGTAATTGTATACTGTTTCAACGGTACGGTCAATGAAAAATTGACCTCTATCCGTGAATTCTTTACAATAAGCGAACATAAGAAAGCCGAACCAACCCTTACAATAGTAGGGACTCTCTACTTGCCACAGGAACTTGTATGAATAAAAGGCGCGATAATTCCTATATCATACTCTATGTAATCCTCTTTGGAGTGCTTCAACTTACCTCCCGCACTCCTCTCTTTCTGTATAAACCTATCTCTAAAATACTTGCGCGGTTACTTGAAAATCTTCTTCCTAAATTTAAGAAAATGGTTGTAAAGAATTTTGCGCGGGCATTTCCGGAACTTACCGCCACACAACAGCAACAACTATTGCATAAAACCTTTTCCACCATTATATTCAACGCACTCCTGCTCGGGAAATGGTATCGGCTCCCGAAAGAAAAAGTAGAACGATTTATTATATGCGACGGAAAGGAAATTTTAGATAAATACACTGGAAAACCTCTTGTGGCAATCTCCGCGCACCTTGGAAACTTTCCACTCTATACCACCTATCTTCAATGGCAAGGATACCCTCTTCGCTATTTGGGAAGACATGCCAATAACCCTTATGTCAATAGGATGCTTTCCCGAATGCTTTCACAGAAAAAAATCTTTTTTTTTGATAAGAAAAATCTTCGCAACGCACTTAGAAAAGCAAATCAATGGCTTGCAGAAGGAAAGATTCTTTGTCTTCACAGCGACCAATATTCAGGAGAAGGCGTTAAGGTAAATGTCTTTGGAAACAGAGTGTTCGCTCCTACCGGCGCCGCAGTATTCGCAAGAAAATATCGTTGTCCTGTGATTGGGATATTTATTGAAAAAAAAGGAAGGTATCAACATATAATAAGAATAGAGGGACCCTACCCTCTCCAATACAGTGAGAATCAAGAAGAGGATATTCAGAATCATACACAGTTCTTCTTTGACCGTTTTGTTGAATATATTAGAAAAAGTCCGGAAGAATGGTTTACATGGACCACCAGAATTTTCCGATAAAAGCGGGCAACCTTCTCTACTACCCTATCTTTCCTGTCAAGAGAATCTTGCAATAACCGCCAACATTCTGCGGTATCAGGAATCGGAAATAGCACCCTCTGTTTCTGTATGACGCTTTAAGGCGCGCGCTTCATCAAAAAATTCTTCAAGATCCATCTCTTTGATAAAGTTAAGACCCCGACAAGCGCGAAGCCAGGGAATAGGGTTCGCGTAAAAAAAGTCTCGTCCAAGACAGGTCTTAAGAGTCGCATACTGTTCTACCATAATTTTCTGTGTAAGATCAGAGAAAGGACCGTCGTATTCATGACTTGGAAAGGATGCACTCCTTTGAGAACCAAAACAGGTAAGAAAAGCCGCTCTAAGAATTGCAAGAGAATTCATTGATACGGGAATGTAGATATTGGCTTCTGCCGGGTGGAATCGGTACCAAACATTTCTATATCCCCATATCTTGAGATTCTTCTTTTCAGGATGGGCGTTACTATAAGCGCGAAGCGCTTCTGCGGTTGCCTGAAGAACTTTATAGTGAGTGTCGGGACCGCTTCCTTCCGGATCAAGCGCCACAGTAACAATATCAGGGTTAAGCTGTTCCAACAAGGAAAGAACCGGCAGAACGTCTCTGTCCCATTCTGGCGGCGGAGTAAAAATATCTCCAGTATAAAATCCAAGACGAAGGTGAAAAATATGGTTGCAGTCAAAACCAAGATGAGCCCAAAGAAGTTCTTCTTCCCATTCTCTAATCATACCTTTTAATTTCTGAACCTCGGGCGAATCCTTCCTTCCCGGATATGAACGCGCAAAATATTCTAAAAGTGACAGGACCTCTTTCTTAATTGACGGCGTAAAAGAAAGATCAAAAAGTTCCAAGAGATTCCTTAGCATCCTCCTTGATTCCGCTTCTTCGCAAGTCTCCTGACTTCCTGCGGCAATGCCATCAAGATAAAGGTATACATCGCGGTTTTTCAGTACTGGATCTCCTGCGGCGAAATAGTTCTGTTCCGCCAGTTCCGCACAGATAGAAGTATCAAGAAATTGTAAGGTTTTTGTAAGACGGGTTGCGGTATAAGAATTGGTTACAGAGGTAAATCCGCTTGTAAAAGTTGCGAAATAATGGGTGTTTTGCGGGTTCCTTACAAGATGAACCACCGCGGGAAAATATCCTAACATAATGTCGTCGTGATGAGGACCTGTATGTAAAAAAATTCTTCCGCCGCTATTTTCTACACCTCGGCCTATCCGATGTTTGAATGTGGTTGTAAGTTTTTCTGTATGAGAAGAGACAGGTCCAAAACGAGAAAGAAAATATCTGCCACTATCACATAAGGAGAGATCATTGTCAGAAAGGTCCATTAATCTTTTGTTGGAAACACACGCAATATCGGTAAGAATCCGTTCCACGGTCTCTGATTCTTTCATGCTGTCAAAACGGAAAGAAGATCGTTGTGAAAGAAGTCGCGCCGCACCACGGGTTATATAAAAACGGGAAGCGGGAAGAGATTGTAAAGAAGTAGCAGGATAGAGCGTAGAAGGTGCTTCTTCTATTGCATTACGAACGACCTCTGCTTTGCTCTCGCCGGCCGCGATAATAAGCGCGGTTGTTGAAATATTACGGGTAATGGTGGAAAGACCTATTGTCATAACAATTTTTTGACGGGAAATCTCCATACCTCCGAGATCAGTGGCGGCCGCGGCAGCAGTTTCATAGTTCACAGGAGTAATACGGGTAGTGCTGAAATGGTCGGAACCACGAATGTTAAAACCAATATGTCCGTCAGGACCAATACCACCAAGAAAAAATCCAATACCGCCAAAAGAGATAATACGCTCCTCATACTCCATCGCGGCCTGGTTCGCCACTGTAATAGCAGAAAAACGGAGGCGTTCTTTATCATTTTTAGGGCTCCGATGACATAAAGAAATATCTACAGGGTCATCCCCAAAGACCTCTAAAAGCGTCATTCCTTTCGGAACGCCGACCGTCCATGTATCCATTAAAAGTGCGCGGGCACGGTCAAAACCAAATCCTTCAAGGTAAAAACGTTTAATGTAGTGAGAAAAACTGTTTTCATGCTCAGGGTTCATTGGATAAAATTCGTCTATCTGAACAAAACGGTAGGAACGCATATCAGGCTTGAGAAGAGGGTCTATCCCCCAGGAAGCAAGGTCTTCAGAGGTCTCCTTCTCTTCCCATCTCCGCAAGTACCGAAGAAACCATCCGATAAAATGTTCCGGAGTTTTCCCTGTAGGAAGCGCCGCCACTCCCTCGGGGTTTCGTTGGAGCCATTCAATAAAACGGAGAGCGGCAAATTTTCCCAGTAATGGAAAGTCTGGCACTTCAAAGGTTTTGATCCGTTCCTTATCGCCATGAAAGGTATGGTAGCGGTCGGAAAAAACCTTTTCAACCAATGAGGTGGTATCATATTGTCTCATATCTGTTTCCATCATATCTTATATCTCCGGAACCACGACTCTTCCTTCGTCCCAAGAACGCTGTGCGGCAAAGGTTATCGCAAGAGTTTTTACCGCATCCGCATAGGGAGATTTTGGAAGTGAGGGATCCTTCTTCGCCACTGCTTCAAGAAATATTTTGTTCTCATTCACTCCAATCTCTGAAGCAGAGGTCCAGATCTCTTGTTTTTGTCCCTCGGAAATTTCAAGTCTATTGCCAAAAAGAGAAAGAAGAAAATTCTTTCCAACAATATCTATGCCGCTCTGGTATCCGGAAGAAAGCCAAGTGCATGAAAGCGCGCCAAGTGCGCCGCTAGCAAAGGTAAAGGAGGATACAGAAAGGTCTTCAACATCGTATCCAGGATAAAAACGGGCATTCACACCCGCAAACTTCAGGCTGAATACAGAAACAATTTCACCGGATAAATAACGCATCATATCTACAATATGGGTTGCCTGCTCTACCAGTTGACCTCCGCTCATCGCGCGTGTAATAAGCCACTTTTTCTTTCCTTCCGAAGGAACACCGCCAAAGTACCGGCCCTGTACAAGCCCAATGGTTTTATCGGATAAAAATCTTCTTGCCTTCTCTACAATATCATAGTAGCGAAGAACATACCCTGTGGATGTTACTAAATTTTTTTCTTTGACCTTTTCTGAAATCTCCTGTGCTTTCTCTAAATCAAGATGAACAGGTTTTTCTACAAAAAAGGGAATATTTCTTTGGATACATTCAAGTTCCTGGCCCTCATGCGCAAAGGGAGGAATACAGATATAACAAGCATCTGGCTTTGCTTCATCTAACATAATACGATAATCAGAATATGAGGTTGCGCCCTCTTCAGAAGCCACCTTTTCCGCCTGCGCGCTATCTACATCAAAAATTCCGACAATTTCTGCATCGTCAATCTTTGAAAGGCTTGCCCGGTGAGACCCCGCAATGCCTCCCGCACCAATAAAACAGATCCGTATTGACATAGATAGCCTCCGTATGAAAAAAAAAGAAAAATACTCTGGTTCAATGTATCACTTCACTGTAGTAGTGTCAAAAAATAGGAAAAATTCCTTGCGAAAAAGATCGCAATAGAGAATGAAAAGCAGGTTTCTGCACTTTTTTTTCAAGTTTGTCCCGTAATGTAAAAAACTCTTTTTTTACAGAAAAGCATCATGCAAGAAAAATATTCGCACCAAAGTAACTCTCCGAGAATATGGTACAATGGTGAGTATGAAAGATATTCTTCTTCTCGGTATTATACAGGGAATAACGGAATTCCTTCCTGTAAGTAGTTCTGGCCATCTGACGCTCTTCTTTAGAATATTAGGGACAGAATTTAACCTTCCCCTCACTGTCGCCGCGCATGCCGGAACGTTAATCGCGCTTATTCTTTACTTTCGGAAACGGATCACTTCTATAATCGCACCTATCCTTTCTCCTGCTCCACAGTATGAAAAAAAAGAAGCGATCTATGCATGCACGCTTATTCTGATTGGATCTATTCCCGCTATCATTGCGGGAATTCTTCTTGAAAAGAAGATCTCCGCACTGTCAAAACCATTCTTCCTTGGAATCTTCTGGATACTCAATGGAAGCATTCTTATATTAGGAGAAGAGCGTGCACGAAAGGTTGCTCGTCGTGAAAATAATAAAAAAACCGCTCTCGCTACCGGTATTATGCAGGCATTTGCAATTGTACCGGGATTGTCACGAGCAGGGTTAACCATTACTGCCGGCCGCAATGGCGGCCTTTCAGAAGAAGAGTCCTTTGAATTCTCTTTTCTGTTGGGAATTGTCATTATTGCGGGAAGTTTTGTATACGAACTTATACAACATCCCTGTATACTCAGTAAAGAAAGCTTCGCTATCGCCGCAATCAGCGGATTTACCGGATACGGAGCACTTCATCTCTTATGGAAAGTTTTTCAAAAAGGATACCTTCAATGGTTCGGAGTCTATACGGCAATCCTTGGGGTTGCTACACTTCTTCTTACAGGAAAATTCTTATGATACATACAACTCTTTCTTTGATAGAGAAAGAAGCTATGGGAGAAGGTTTTTATCTCTTTGAAACTACCAATCCTTTTCAAAGAAAAGCACCACAACCAGGACAGTTCCTTCATATAAAAATTGAAGGAACCCTTCTAAGAAGACCTATTTCACTTGCAGGCGCCACAGAAGAACGATTGCGGCTCTTCTTTGCGGTTAAGGGAAAAGGAACCTCACTGTTAGCACAGACAAAACAGGGAGATACTCTGGATGTTATCGGACCATTAGGAAGGCCTTTTTCTTTCTATGATTATGATAATATTCTTCTCGCCGCAGGAGGCGTCGGTATCGGACCGATCCTTTTTCTTGCGGAAACAGCCCTAAAACAGAAGAAAAAATTTACCCTTCTTTATGGTGCAAAAAAATCGTCCGAACTCTTCCAAAAGATTCTTCCAGAAGGGAAGTATGAAAAAATTCTCTGTACAGACGATGGAAGCACAGGAAAAAAAGGAACGGTTCCGTACCTTATCTCCCTTTATAGTGCGGATAAACCATATACCGCAATCTATGCTTCTGGTCCGTACTTTATGTTAAAAGAGATTGCCGACCTCTCGTTAAAGACCGGTATTCCCGCTTATGTAGCACTTGAAACACGGATGTTCTGCGGAATGGGAGTATGTCAAGGATGTGTTGTTGCCAGCAACGATGGCTACCAACGAGTATGTAAAGACGGACCTGTCTTTCCTGTCTCAGCCCTATCTTGGCCGGAGGATCCATGGATCTAACCACAATGCTTGGAAAAATTGAAATGGCTACGCCTGTGCTTCCCGCAAGCGGAACATTCGGATATGGAAACGAACTTGTTGAGGTTATCCCTTACTCTATGCTCGGAGCAATCGTAACGAAAACTCTTACGTGGCACCCGCGACAAGGAAATCCGCCCGGAAGAATAACAGAGTGCGGCGATACCCTCATCAATTCTATCGGACTGCAAAATATTGGAGTAAAAGAGTTTTGCGAAGAAGCGCTTCCTAAAATAGTTCGTCTTCAAAAACCAATTATCGCAAGTGTCGGAGGAGATGATCCCGACGGAATGTTAAAGACCGTTGAGTACCTTAATACAGAAGAAATAACCGCCATTGAGCTTAACCTTTCCTGTCCTAATCTTGGAACAACACGGCTTGTGGCGCAAGATCCCGAAGCTATAAAAAAAAGTGTCGCAAACGCAAGAAGCCTTACTCTAAAACCCTTGATTGCAAAATTAACCCCCCATGTGGCAGATATCGCAGAAACCGGTCTCGCCGCAGAAGAAGCAGGTGCGAATATTCTCTGTGCGGGAAATACATTTAAGGGAATTGTCTTTGACTGGAAGAAAGAAACCCTTCTTGCCGGAGGAGTATCGGGAAAAGGAATTTTTCCTTTAGCACTGCGAACTGTCTATGACCTCTACCAGGCTGTAACAATTCCAATTATTGGGATGGGCGGCATATCAGAAGCATCCGATGCGCTTGCAATGATTCTTTTAGGCGCAACCGCAATAGGAATCGGAACAACCATGCTTATAGATCCTAACCTTCCGGAAAAAGTTTGTCAGGTAATCTCTGAATATATGAAAAAAAAGTCTATTACCCGTATCAATGACCTTGTCGGAATAAAAAATGGAAAAAAGAACTATTCCGGCTCCTATTAAATCCTCGGGATCACTATGGGAAAAGGTAGTGGTCCTATCAATCCTTCTCTTTGTGATGTTGCGTCCTGTAATAGACGGAATCGCCTATCCTGGATTTAATCATTTCTGGAATTCTCTCTTTTTCTTTATCACTGCACTATTCATTGCGCAAAGATTTAGAGGAAAAGAAATCACGATCTCTATGGCTTCCGGAACTTTTCTTCTTTTCTTGCTCGCAATCGTCGTTTCATCCTTTTTTTCACAGGTTCCGTACCTTGCCGCAGAACGGATCTCATCGCTTCTTGGAATGTTTGTATTACTTATACTCTCTTCAGAATTTTTTGTATCGCATCAACGGAAATTCCTGATAATGGCGATTGTGGCTGGCGTTCTGATCATCCTTCCTTATACAGTACATCAATCGTTCTGGGGCCTTGCCCAACTCCGTTCCATGATCGCCGCAAATCCAGATCTTATGGCGATGCTTCCTCCTAGTTACCTTGACCGCCTAGCAAGCAATAGAGCCTTCGCAACCCTTGTATACCCTAATATACTCGCAGGATACTTTCTTTTAGTCTATCCCATCCTCTTCTTTGGGATCTATTCAAAAAATCTTCTGCTACGACTCTTCTCTACGATACTTACCGCGGGAGTTATCTGGGGGCTCTGGCTTACAGGTTCTTACGGAGGTCTTATTATATGTGGCGCAATCTCTGTTGGCATGCTTCTTTATTGCACTCTTCCCGAAAAACTCTTTCCACGCATCGTGTTTCTTACATTTTTCTGCGGCATTCTCCTTCTTATAGGAACTCTTTATCTCCATATTCTCCCTAAAATGAGTAGCCTCGCAGATAGGTTTCATTATTGGATGTCAGGTCTCTCTATTTTTCGTAAGTACCCTCTTGTGGGAAGCGGACCTGCAACCTTTGCGTTCGCCTACCCGCAATATAAAATACCAGGAGCCATGGAGGCGAAATTTGCGCATAATATTCTTATAGAAATTCTCTCAGAGACCGGTATCATCGGATTTTCCGCTTTTCTTCTCTTTGTGGGACTGTCGCTTACAGAGATTTGGAAGAAACTTCTTTCATCACGATCCTTCCTCACCGCAGGATTTGCATTCAGTCTCATCGCCGTAGGGCTTCATAGCTGTATTGATTTTGATTATGCGGATCCCTCACTTTCCGGTCTCGCCTTCATTCTCCTCGGAACCTTTTTTACTACAGGAAAAAGACCCGCCATACGGTTGACAAAAATCGGCGCAGGGGCTATGATACTTGTACTGTGCGCAGGAATCGCAGTGGAACAGGGGCGTGCAAAAACAGAACGGATTCTCGCCTACGCACTGCAAAAACAGAACCAAAGAATATCGGCTTCCGCAATCACTGCGGTGCGCTTTCTTCCAGATGCGGAACTCTATGGTATACGCGGATCAATCTTCTGGAAAAAATATCTTGCGTATGGAGAGAAAGCCGACGCGGAAAAGGCGGTGCAAGAGTACAAAAAAGCTTCTCGCCTCAACCCTTTGTCGGTAAAATATCACAGAACGCTCGCATTAATATATTATAGACTCGGAGATATGCCTTCCGCGGAAATCTATTTTTCCCGGGTTCTGGCACTCTACCCAGTGAAACAACTCTACAATTATGAAATGGCCCTTTTTTATCAAGAAACAGGACGTCCCGAGCTTGCAGAACGTTATTTCAAACTCTCTGAACAAATGCCAGGTGTTACAACAGAAGAACAATTAACTCTTGAAGAGTATCAACATGGAAAAACTTTTTGAAGTTCAGTTACGAAAACCTGAAAAATCCTGCTTCTTCTCTTCGGTAGCCACTGAAGAACCAGTACAGGGAGATCTCTGTATTTTTGAGCTTACGCAGGGAACCCAGGATTATGGAAAAATTCTGCGCGTGCTCAAACCTTCTCAAATTCCCGCTCATACAGTTATAACAGGAAAAATTATACGAAAAACTAATGGCCACGATTATGCGGTTATCAGTGAAAACGAAGTTCTTAAATATGACGCATTCAAAATCTGTAAAGAAAAGATCGTAAAGTTAGAACTTCCGATGAAATTGATAGATGTCGCTTACTCGTATGATCGCACTGTCATTACCTTTTACTACTGGGCAGAAGGTCGTGTGGATTTTCGGCGGCTTGTGAAAGAACTTGCGGGTGTCTTTAGTTGTAGAATTGAAATGCGACAGATAGGACTGCGCGACGAGGCGAAAATGAAGGATGGATATGGAATATGCGGTCAGCCGATCTGTTGTGCACGGTTCCTGAAGGAATTTGAGCCGATTGCAATGAAACTGGTCAAGTCGCAAAATCTTCCCCTTGATATGAATAAAATATCGGGGTTGTGCGGAAGGTTAATGTGTTGCCTTATCTTTGAAAGCAATCTCTATGAAGAGAAAGCAGAAGAAGAAAACAACAAAGAGAAGGAAAAGAATGAGGACCACAAAGAACCAGCAGAAGAGAGTACTTCTTAAAAGGATGTAATCAAGGAAATGAGAATGAAATTCTATATCACCACGCCAATCTATTATGTTAATGCACTTCCGCATATTGGACACAGTTATACCACTGTTGCCGCAGATTGTTTAGCACGGTACAGGAGAATGAAAGGAGATGAAACCTTCTTTCTGACAGGAACCGACGAACATGGAGATAAGATCGCACGGGCCGCTGAAAAACAAGGAATCTCTCCTGAAACCTTTGCGGATCAAATGGCGGCACACTACCAACAGATGTGGAATAAACTTAATATTTCGTATGACAGATTTATCCGAACCACGGAATCCGCGCATAAAAAAGCGGTACAGGCTGTCTTTTCAAAACTTCTTGAAAAGGGCGATATCTATCAAGGAGAATATACAGGTCTATACTGTATCCACTGTGAAACGTTTATTCAAAACCCGGAAGAAGAGCACGGAAACCCTCTCTGTTCAGATTGTCACAGACCTATCCAGAAGATCTCGGAAAAGTCTTATTTTTTTAAACTCTCAAAATATCAGAAACCTCTTGAAGATTGGCTGAAAGACCATCCTGATATGGTAGAGCCGGATTTTCGTCTCGGCGAGGTCAAAAACTTTATCTCTAAAGGTCTTATTGATCTAAGCGTTACCCGCCAAGTTGCAGGATGGGGAATTCAATCTCCTACTCCGGAAAAATTTCCAATCTATGTATGGATAGATGCTCTTGTGAATTATCTGACAGGAATCGGATATCCGGAAACAGATAATGAGAAATGGAGTTTCTGGCCCCCGGATATACAGTTAATTGGAAAAGATATTCTCAGGTTTCATGATATTATCTGGCCCGCGCTTCTGCTTGCGCTGGAACTTCCTCTTCCAAAAAAAATATTTGCCCATGGATGGTGGGTGATCAATAAGGAAAAAATCTCTAAATCTAAAGGAAACGCAATCAACCCAATGGACCTCATAGATATGTACGGAGTGGATGGGTTCCGTTATTTTATTATGCGAGAAATACCATTCGGCCTTGACGGCGAGTATTCTGAGACCCGTTTCATACAACGATACAACAGCGACCTTGTCAATGATCTTGGAAACCTTATCAATAGAACTCTACACCTTGTTGAAAAAGATCATCACAACCGGGTTCCCTCCGCATCACCGGATCAGACAATTATAGAGATGGCAAACACTATTTTACATACAGTAGATTCTGCCATGGAACGCCTCGCATTTCGAGATGCACTTCAGGAAATATGGACTATAGCAGGATGGTTAAATAAATATATAGATACGAAAAAACCCTGGGACCCTAATAATACTGATAGAAAAGAAGTTCTTGCCACCTGTCTTGAAGGAATCCGAGTGCTTGCTCTTTTTATAGCGCCCTTTCTTCCTTCTACCGCAGAAAAAATATGGGAGATGCTCGGCATTTCAAAAGAATCACGGCCATTCTCTTTTAAGATGATCTCCGAACGCCTTACAGAAGGCGCTCCCCTCTCCCAACGTTCCATACTTTTTAGGAGGATTAAACAGTGAATCCCGTCTATAAACGGATTCTTCTTAAACTCTCCGGCGAATCTCTGCAGGAGAATGGAATAAGAGGAATTGATACAGAAGCCCTTCTCTCTATTACAAAAGAAATTTACGATATATGGAGACTCGGATGTGAAGTTGGAATCGTTATCGGCGGTGGAAATATCTTTCGCGGTTCTGAACGGAATAGAAAAGTGATAGAACGAGTTTCTGGAGATTATATGGGAATGCTCGCGACAGTAATCAACGGACTTGCACTCCAAAACAGTCTTGAAACGTGCGGAGCGATAACAAGAGTTCTAAGTGCCTTGGAAATGCGGCAGTTGTGCGAACCCTATATAAGACGCCGCGCCATACGCCATATTGAAAAAGGGCGTATTGTTATTTTTGTCGGAGGAACAGGAAGCCCTTACTTTACCACTGATACCGCCGCGGCATTGAAAGCAGCGGAAATAGGAGCGGAAATTATCCTAAAAGCAACGAAGGTAGATGGTGTTTATTCCGATGATCCAAAACATAATCCCGAAGCAACCCGATTTGAAAAACTCTCCTATCAAGAGGTTCTTGACCGAAAATTGAAAATTATGGATAGCGCGGCAATCGCACTCTGTATGGAGAATGATATTCCAATAGCGGTCTTTGATCTTTTCCAGAAAGAAAACCTGAAGAAAATCGTCTGTGGAGCAGGCATACGAACCCTTATTACTAACGAAGAAAAGAGATCCTGACCACTCGCCTGACAGAAGAACGACTGCACGTTTCATTAGATAAGGAGATGGTACAATAAAAGATAAGAAGGAGAAAGAGTCAAGATAAAAAAAGTAATCTGCTCCAGTCAAAGCAAAAAGAGTATAGGATGAATTCTTCTCATGAGACTTACTTAACCTCGTTAAGAAGGAGGAATATATGCATACTAACGTATTAAAGCAGGCGGAGCAACAGATGAAAAAAGTTGAAGAGAATTTTGTAAAAGAGGTGGGATCTCTACGACTCGGCAGAGCTTCTATCTCTATGCTTGATACCATTATTGTAGAGTATTATGGATCTCGACTTCCGATAAACCAGCTTGCTACTATTACCATTCCACAACCTCAGCTTATCGTGATACAGCCATGGGATAAAGCCTCCACAGAAAAGATTGTGAAGGCAATCCAGTTAAGCGATCTTGGATTCAATCCTCTCTCAGATGGAACGACTATTAAAGTGCCCGTTCCTCCAATGAGCGGAGAAAGAAGACAAGAGGTGGTAAAAATCCTGAAAAAAATGGAAGAACAGGCAAAGATTGAGATCCGTGAGATTAGAAGAAAAGCAAATGACGAGTTGAAGAAGATGGAGAAGGAAAAAAAGATCTCAGAGGATAATTGTTTCACGAGCATAGAAAAAATACAAAAAAGTACTGATTCCTCAATTGCAAATTTAGAAAAGAAAACTACCTCCAAAGAAGAAGAGATTCTTGAAACGTGAGATATCCTGTTATTGCCATTGACGGACCCGCGGCCGCGGGAAAAAGTACCGTGGCGCGTATGGTTGCCGCATCTCTCGGATTTCTCTATGTGGATACAGGTGCGATGTATCGCGCCCTTACATTAAAAGCTCTTGCAACAAAACAAGATCTTAACAATAGTACAGCTCTTACAAAAATGGCTTCTGGCACCTCCCTTATCCTTTCTACAAAAAATAGCCGGTACCAAGTGCTTTTAGATGGTCGCGATGTAAGTTGTGAAATTCGCAGTGAAACCGTCTCTAACGCAAGCCATAGCCTCGCTTCTGTTCTCGGAGTGAGAAATGTCTTATGGGATCTTCAACGAAAAATGCGCGCGGCACAGCCAATTGTCATGGAAGGAAGAGATATCGGAAGTAAGGTATTTCCAGATGCGGAATTAAAGATATTTCTTACTGCTTCCGTGGAAGAACGCGCAAAACGAAGATATAAAGAACTTCAAGAAAAAGGAGAAAATCCTGTGATGGAGAAGATCCTTGAAGATATCCGCGCAAGAGATGAACGAGATCGGAAACGAGATATCGCACCTCTTACCCAACTTCCTGATGCTATTTTGATTGATACAACCGAAATAACACCAGAAGAGGGAGTTTCGCGTATTGTACAGCTCGCAAAAGAAAGAAATCTTCTGTAATCAAGAAACAATATGCAGATGCGTTAACGACGAAATCCGCCTTGTTTTCTATCTTTATCTCTTCCATGGCGCGGAGGCCGTGATTCATGGGAAGGATTGGATTGAGAAACGTTCTGAGGCTGTTGTGCCTTCAATGCCTCTAATTCATTTGGACTTAATGCCTGTTTATGACTTAGGTTAATACGGCCCTGATCGTCAAATCCAAGGACCTTTACCTTTAATTGAGCTCCCACAGAAGCAATATCTTCTACTCTTGACACGCGCCATGGCGCAAGTTCCGAGATGTGAACCAAACCCTCTTGTTCTCCCATAAATTTCACCATGGCACCAAAGGCAAAAATCCTTGATACAATGCCTTCATAGATTTTTCCGGGTTCGGGTTCTTCCACAATATCTTTAATCCGTTGAAGCGCAGCGGCACATTGTTCTGAGTCAACGCTGGCAATCGTCACTATACCGCTATCTTCAATGTCAATATCAGCACCGGTCTCTTCAATAATTTTCCTGATTACCTTGCCGCCAGATCCAATAACAGCTCCGATCTTTTCTGGTTTAATCTGGAAAGTAATAATTTTCGGCGCGTACCGTGACATATCAGTACGGGGAGAATGGATTACGCTATTCATATTGTTAAGAATACGAAGACGCGCGTCGCGACTCTGTAAAAGAGCCTGTTCAAATATTTCCCAGGAAAATTCAAGGGTTTTTACATCCATCTGAAATCCGGTAATTCCTTTTTCTGTACCTGCAAACTTTAAATCAAGATCTCCGTAATGGTCTTCCTCGCCCGCAATATCGGTTAAGAGAATATAGTCGTCTCCTTCTTTGATCATACCGAGCGCAACACCCGCCACCGCAGAGGTAACCGGAACACCCCCATCAAAGAGCGCAAGGCTTGAAGCACATACTGTCGCCATAGAGGAAGATCCGTTTGATTCTAAGATATTGGCCACAAGACGGAGTGTATAAGGAAAGGTGTCAAGAGAAGGAAGAACAGGAAGAAGAGAACGTTCTGCAAGCGCTCCATGTCCTATTTCTCTTCGAGACGCACCCCGGTTCGGCGTTACTTCTCCTACAGAAAATCCAGGAAAATTATAGTGAAGCATAAAACGTTTTTTTGCCTCTTCAAAAAGACCGTCAATAATCTGTTGATCGCCGCTTGTGCCGAGAGTTAACGAAGCAAGACACTGCGTCTGTCCCCGGGTAAAAAGTGCGGATCCGTGGGTCCTTGGAAGAAGACCGGTCATACATTCAATATTTCGGATCTCGTCATTGGCGCGGCCATCAAGACGTTTTCGGGTAGTAAGAATAACTCTGCGGATAACCTGCTCAAGATGAAATTCAAAAAATCGTTTTACTTCCTTATGGCGTTCCTCAGGAAATTTAGATTCTAATTCTTTTAAAAGGTTGGCATAATAGACAGCCCGCTCTTTCTTCCCGGGATACTGAAACACCTCGCCCGGAAGACGGGCGTCAAGAAGCTCTGTAACCGCAGAAACCACATCGTCGCCTGCAATAGGAGAGGGAGTAAATGAAATCTCTTTCTTCCATACTTCTAAGGTTTTTACTACTCTTTGAAGATGAGTAAATCCAAACCGTACCCCTTCAATAACAATCTCTTCAGGAATCTCGTTTCCTGTACCTTCCATCATTACCAAGGAAGATTCTGTTCCTGAAAGAACAAGAAGAAAAGCGCTTTTTTCCATCTCCTGTCTGGTAGGGTTGACAATAAAAGTTCCGTCTATATACCCTACCCTTACAGCACCCATAGGACCTGAAAATGGAAGAGTCGTACATGTAAGAGCCGCAGAAGCGCCAATCACAGAAAGAATATCCGGATCATGTTCCTGATCAGAAGAAAGAACAAGAGGCGTAATCTGTACATCATTTTTAAAGCCGGGAAGAAAAAGAGGCCGTACTGATCGGTCAATCAAACGACTTACAAGAGTTTCCCGTTCAGTCGGTCGTCCTTCTCTCTTAAAAAAACCGCCGGGAATCTTTCCCGCCGCAGAAATTTGTTCTCTATAATCGCACAAAAGCGGAAAAAAATCTTTCTCTTCCGCACTTTCACCGCTACTTACTACCGGCACAAGAAGAACGGTTTCTCCCTGGGTAACCATAACCGCTCCATCAGCCTGTTTTGCGATATGACCTGTCTCTAAAAGAATCGGAGCACAACCGTCAAAATGGATTTCTAACCTTTCTTTCTTCACTCTTACCTACCTTCTCAATTTGAGTTTTGCAAGAATTTCCTGATATTTTTTTTCGTCGTTCCGGCGAAGATAATTTAATAACGATCGCCTTTTTCCAATAAGCATAAGAAGACCGCGACGCGAATTGGAATCCTTGTGGTTTGTCTTAAAATGTTTTCCTAATGCTTCAATTCTTTTGGTAATAAGGGCAATCTGAACTTCCGGAGAACCGGTATCGCCTTCATGTCTTCGAAAATTTCCCTTGATTTCCTCTTTCACTCCTTTTTCTAACATATCACTGCTCCTCGTAAGGTAATGTGATAAGTATAACAAAACAAGAGACCAATGTCAACGAAACCATCATACGGTTTGTGCAATATCTGTCCTGTAAGTTTTCCCTTCAAACCGTACTTTTTCAAGAGCTTCGTAGACCCGTTTCCGCGCCCGGTCAATCGTTCTATCCAATGCTACAATATTCAGAACCCTTCCACCGTCTGTCAAGAGATCGTCGCCATCTCGCCTTGTTCCTGCATGAAAGGATAGAATATCCGACGGCAAAGAATCAAGTCCCTCAATGATAAAGCCTTTTTGGTATTCTTTAGGATACCCGGCAGAAGCAAGAACCACATTCACAGCGGCAAGATCAGACCATTGGAGACGGCATGTATGAAGAGTCCCCTCAATAGATGCTTCCATTACTTCAATGAGATCACTCTTCAGTCGGGGAAGAATCACCTGAGTTTCCGGATCTCCGAATCTGACATTATATTCAAGAAGTTTCGGCCCTTCTGCGGTAATCATAATACCAAAATAGAGAACTCCCACATAGGGAATAGAATGTTTTTGAAGCCCTGCTAAAGTGGGTGTTACAACTCTTCGTTCAATCAAAGATGAAAGGTCTCTATCAAAAGAAGGAACAGGAGAATAGGCGCCCATCCCTCCTGTATTAGGACCCCGATCTCCAGTACAAATTCTCTTGTAATCGCGTGTGGAAGCAAGAGGAAGATAGCTTGTTCCATCGGTAATTACCAAATAAGAGAGCTCGTCTCCGACAAGGTACTCTTCAAAAAGAACCTTTGGATTGTGAGATGCAAAGAGACGGTGATGAAAAATATCTTCCAAAAAAAGAAGGCCACTGGCTTCTTCCGTAATAATCTTTACTCCTTTTCCCGCCGCGAGACCATCATATTTCATTACCACAGGAAAAGAGGAGCGTTCAAGAGATTTCTTCGCACTCTCAAAATCCATACAGATTTCAAACTTTCCTGTGGCAACTCCCTCAGAAACCATAAATTCTTTAGACCACGCCTTTGAAGATTCAAGAAGAGAGGCTTTCTGGGTAGGACCAAAAATCTTCTGTCCTTTACGCTGAAAAATATCTACAATACCTTCAGAAAGAGGAATTTCCGGACCTACAATGGTCAAATCAATCCCTTCCGATGAAGCAAATTCCGCCAGCGCCTCATAATCAGAAGAAATAAGATCCACAGAATTGGCAATTTCTGAAATACCTGCATTTCCCGGAGTCGCAAAAATCTTTCCATTCTTCAGTTGAGAAGCGATTTTCCAGACAATCGCATGTTCGCGACCTCCACCCCCCACCACAAGAATATTCATTTTTCTCCTTTACAACAGTTTCAAAAGCGCAACAATCCAATCCTGATACCTCTTACTAGCGCACCTTCTTTGCCCGCAAGCTCCTCAGAAAGAAGAAAATGATTCTATCTGAATACTACCTATGGAAGAGATCTGAATAGCGGGAACGATCCTGACTGCATTGAAAAAAGGACTATGCAATGCAGGAACCCTGCACAGAGAAAGAATAGGAATCGTCAACGCGGGAAAAAAAGTGTTACTCTCCAATAATTCGGGTATCTTCATCAAGATAGATCCCCCGAAGGTTCATTTCAAGCGCGTCCGGAGCAGGAGAGACCACAAAACCGGCTTCACGGTCAATAATATCTCCTTCTATCAGTTTAACTAAGTGTTGATTGAATGTCTGCATCCCGTATTGCTTGTCGGAAGTCATCGCAGCAGGAATTTTGTTAATCTTGTCTTCTATGATAAGTTTGGAAATAATCGGAGTAACAAGCATAATTTCGCAGACAGGTACCAAGCCGTTCCCATCTTTTGTGGGAACCAATTTCTGACAAACGGTAGAGCGAAGGTTATAAGCAAGGGTCTTTCTTACCTGCGGATGCTCTTCTTGCGGGAAAAAATCAAGAATTCTTCGTATGGTGGTAAGAGTATCTACAGTGTGAAGCGTGCCATATACCAAATGTCCGGTCTCACATGCCTTAATTGCCGCCTCAAATGTATCGGTATCGCGCAATTCGCCAATCAGAATAATATCTGGATCCTCGCGAAGCACATGCTTCAAAGCCGCATGAAAAGAGAGCGTATCTATCTCTACTTCCCGCTGGTTAATTAAACTTTTGTCATCTGTATAAAGAAATTCAATGGGATCTTCAATCGTAATAATATGCTTTCTTGCATTGGCATTCACATAGTTAATAATAGCCGCCATTGTGGTGGATTTTCCGCAACCTGTCGGACCCGCAATCAATACAAGACCATCTTGACTACTCGCAATAGTTGACAGCACAGGCGGAAGACCTAATTCTTCAAAAGAAGGAATGATTTTTTTTATCCGACGAAGTACGATCCCAAAATGACCACGCTGTTTGAATATATTCACTCTGAATCTTCCAACCTCTTCGGATTCATAGGCAAGATCCAGTTCGTGACGTTCAAGAAAAACCTTCTGTTGCAAAGGATTCATCATTGAAAACGCAAACGATTCAACATCTTCGTCGGTCAATACATCATGATGCACTACCTCAATAAGATCTTTCTTAACCCGATAGAAGGGTTTCCGTCCCACCTTAAGATGCAAGTCTGAGGCGTCGTGCTGGGCCATCTCCTGAAGAAGTACGGTTATATTCATTCCTCTTCCTCTTCTTCGGATTCCTGAATGACCTTCTCAAGAATCTCCCGGAGCGTTTCTCCTTGATCTTCTTCAAAACCAAGACCACCCTGCAACTTCTTATGCGCCTGCTCCGAAACAGTCATAATAAGGTCATAAATATTGTTGTCCCGATCAAACTTATCTAAAAATTGTAGTGAAAGGTTCATTATTCGTTCACCAGTTGAATAACAACCATCTCGCTTCCATCGCCTTTTCTCGTCCCTAATTTCATCATTCTCGTATATCCTCCCTTTCGGTCAAGATATTTTACACCAAGCTCTTTTACAATACGAGTCGTAGGAGGATGGTTTAAATAGGCATTAATCAAACGCACGCTTGCAAGATCCTGTTTCTTCGCAACCGTAATAAGGCGTTCTACGGTTCTTCGTAATTGTTTTGCACGCGCTTCAGTGGTAGTAATCCTTTTGCTCTGAAAAAAACTCAGTGTTAAATTTCTAAGAAAACTCCTTCTATGCGCCTTGTTTCTTCCAAATCCTCGCATATCCTTTTTATGCCGCATGTTTTCACTCCGCCTTTTGAGAAATCTCTTCTTGTGTCAGTAACCGCAATTTTCGCCGTGAAAGCGCCTCTTCCAATTCCTCAATTGATTTTTTTCCTAAGTTCTTCATTGTGAGGAACTCTTCCTTGGGCTTCCTCAGCATATCTGAAAGTGTGGTAATATTTTCCGCGGTAAGAACATTCACTATCCGTGTGGAAAGTTTTAGTTCGGAAATAGAAAAATCTTCGCCTTCTTCTGATTCCTGAAGGACCGGAACACTTTTTTCGCCGATACCCTGTTGTTCCCGAATAATCTCAAAATGTTTATCAAGCAACCGGGTGGCATGTTCCACTGCTTCAAGAGGAGAGACAGCTCCTGTGGTCCATATCTCAAGAATTAGCCGCTCATAATCAACCGCCTGTCCCACGCGGGCAGATTCTACATGAAACGCCACCTTCTTTACCGGCGTATAGATAGCGTCAAGATGGACCAATCCAATAAGATCGGATTGTTTGCCGCGCTTCAAATCATCTGCCGCCAAATATCCAATACCTTCAGTAATTTCAAGAGATATCTCAAACTCCTTCTTGTCATCAACAGTAGCGATATGTAACGCAGGATTGAGAATTACAACACTCTCATCGGAAAAAAGGTCTTCCGCGATAATTTCACTTTTTTTTGAAATTTTGACTGTCAAGGTGCGGGGAAATTCAGAGACCACCTTTTTCAATGCAACCTGTTTTAAGTTGATTGCCAATTGAGTAATGTCTTCTGTCATCCCTTCAAGGGAGGTAAACTCATGCAAAACTCCCTCAACCCTTATTCCGCTCACCGCGATACCGGGTATGGAAGAAAGAAGAACCCGTCGCAGAGCGTTCCCTATGGTTACTCCGTAACCGCGTTCAAGGGGCTCAACAACCATCTTTCCATAATTGTCCCGGTAAGAACCCTTCTCCCATTTTACCTGCGCAGGAAAGAGAAATGAATTGTTTTTCTGATCCATTATGTTCACCCCGTGTAATTTTTATTTGGAGTAGAAGTTAATAATAAGCTGTTCGTTCACTGCAAGACTGATCTCGTCGCGCCGAGGGAAACGAAGAACTTTCGCCTTCATCTCTTCTCCTGATTCAAGCCATGCCGCCTGAGCCACGCCTTTCCGTTCTTCCCGGATTGATATAAATGCTTTGGCGTAAGGAGAAGACGGCTTTATTGAAATCTCGTCGCCGACTTTTACTAAGAAAGAGGCACGGTCCACCTTTTTCCCGTTCACAAAGATATGACCATGACTTACCGCGGCACGCGCCTGTCGACGTGCATAGACCCAGTTCAGTTTATAAACGACATTGTCCAGGCGACGTTCAAGAAGCTGGAGCAATACCTCGCCGGTAACACCTTCTGAATTTTTCGCCATCTCAAAATAATTCCGGAACTGGCGCTCAAGAACACCATATACTATCTTGACCTTTCCTTTCTCACGCAACTGTAGTCCGTATTCTGAAATCTTCCTTCTAAATGTACGGCCTCCGCTCCGCCCCTTTGATTGAAGTTTGCGGGGATCCACAGGACACTTACTGCTTTCACATCGTCTTCCTTTAAGATAGAGTTTTTCCTCATACCTTTTACAGAAACGACATACGGGTTTCTGAATCTTTGCCATTTAGATTCTCCTCTTTTTCGGAGGTCTGCAGCCATTGTGAGGGATAGGCGTGCAATCTCGGATGGATAATACATTAATACCAGTTGCCTGAATAGAACGGATCGCTGTCTCCCTGCCGGGACCAGGTCCCTTTACCCAGACATCGGCCTCACGCATATTGAAAAAGTTCAATGCTGTCTTCGCCACACCCTCTGCAACCTGCTGTGCGGCAAATGGAGTGCTTTTGCGAGTTCCCTTAAATCCAGATTTTCCGGAACTTCCCCACACAAGCACCCTTCCTTCAGGATCTGTAATATTAATAATGGTATTGTTAAAGGTTGAGGAAATATTTACAATACCACGAGGTACATTTCCATGTTTCTTCTTTTTTTTCTCATATTTCCGTTTTTCAGCCATTAGTTCTCCCTCTGGTAAAAAGGCTTATTTCTTTACTGGAGATTTCGCCGCGGCACGACTTCTCGCGCTCTTATCGCGGATCACGCCAACTGTCTTTTTAGGACCCTTTCTAGTGCGGGAATTGGTTCTTGTCCGCTGTCCATGTGCAGGAAGCCCCCTCCTATGGCGAAGTCCGCGATAACTGTTGATATCTATTAGTCTTGATATATTGTTTGAAATTTCGCGACGAAGATCTCCTTCAATCTTATAGGTCTGTTGAATACAAGCCGCTAATTTTCCAAGTTCTTCTTCGCTTAAATCTTTAATGCGTTTATCTGGATCAACCGCTGTTGCTTTGATAATTCTCCGGCTCATCGCATCGCCAATACCAAAAATATAGGTTAATCCAACCACTAGTTTTTTCTCGTTTGGAATTTCCACTCCAAGAATACGCGCCATCGCTCCCCCTCCTTATCCCTGCCTCTGTTTATGCTTAGGGCCGTCTTTCTTATTTTTGCAGATAACTCTCACAATACCGTGTCTCTTGATAATCTTACATTGTGAACAGATCTTTTTTACAGAACTTCTTACCTTCATGGTAAACCCCCTACAAACGTTTGGTAATTCTTCCCTTCATCACATCATAGGGAGAAATTTCTACAAGTACCTTATCTCCCGGAATGATTTTAATGTAATAAAGACGCATTTTACCGCATAAATGAGCGGTAATAATATGTCCGTTTTCCAACTCTACGGTAAACATAGTTGCTGGAAGTTTCTTGATAATCTTTCCTGTTACTGTTAGTTTTTCTTCACGGCTCATAAGGCCACCGTAAGAATTTGATTTCCTTCTTGCATCACAAGCACTGTCTCCTCGTAATGTGCGGCAAGAGAACCGTCTGCGGTAACTACGGTCCAGCCGTCATTAAGTGTGTTCGTATGAATACCGCCTGCCATTACCATTGGTTCTATGGCAATAACACTGTTTGCTACAAGCCGCGCTCCTGTTCCCTTTTTTCCAAAATTAGGAACTTCGGGCTCTTCGTGTAATGATCTTCCAATCCCATGACCGGCAAATTCTCTCACAACATGATAGCCTTTTTCGCGGACAAATGTTGATATCGCATATCCGATATCTCCCGTGGTATTTCCAGCGGTTGCCTTCGCAAGTCCCACAAAAAAGGAGCGCCGCGTTATCTCAAGAAGATCTACGCACTCTTCTGTAATCTCACCTACTCCAACCGTATCTGCGCAATCTCCGAAAAATCCTCTATGAAAAACGCCAAAATCAAGAGAAACAATATCTCCTTCCTGCAGAATCTTTTCCGAGGAAGGAATGCCATGGATAATTTCATCATTTACAGAAACACAGATATTGCCAGGATATCCATGGTACCCCTTAAATGCCGGAACCGCTCCGTACTCTCTTGAAAGGCGTTCCGCTTCTTCATCTATCTCAATCGTTGCCATTTTCGGCCGAATAAATCGGCTTATCCGTTCCAAAATGGTTTTACTAATCTGACAGGCCTCCTTCATACCATCTAATTCTTCAGAATTTTTAATTACCACCGACTATCTCCGCAATCTGTGCCATTGTTTCTGAAAGCGTAGCGTCGGCTTTTACGGTACGAAGCGTTCCCGCCTTCCGGTAACGACCAATTACCGGTTCTGTCTCTTTTCTGAATATCTCCAATCGATGCGCGATTACATCTGGAGAATCATCATTCCTTTGGGTAAGAAGTCCACCGCAGGTATCGCAAACTCCTTCTGAACGAGGCGGCATATTAATAAGATGATAAATAGCGCCGCATGCCGCACAGATACGGCGTTGAGAAAGACGTTCAATCAGTACCGTATCAGAACCAGTAAGGTTTAACACAAGATAGTGATCTTGAGAATCAAGCACGCAATCAAGAAGATCCGCCTGCGCAAGATTTCTTGGAAAACCATCTAAAAGAAACCCTTCTTTCGCATCAGAAGATGTGATTCTTTTTTTCAAAGCTTCAAAAACAAGTTCATCGGGAACAAGAGATCCCGCATTCATAAAGGCAGAAGCCTTTTTCCCAATATCAGAATTTTCTTTCACTTCAGAACGAAGAAGGTCGCCCGCGGAAATAAGAGGGAGATTCAGTTTTTCGCTGAGTGCTTTCCCTACTGTTCCCTTCCCAATACCCGGAGGACCAAAAAGTACGAGAATGTTCCGTTTCATCGCGCCCTCGCCTTCTTCATAAATCCTTCATAATGACGCATAATAAGATGCGCCTCAACTTGGCGCATGGTCTCCATAATAACAGAGACCACAATCAAAAGTCCAATCCCTCCAAACATACTCGCCACAAGATAAGGAACCCGCAACATATGCATCAAAATATAAGGGAAAATAGCTATCACCACCAACATAAGAGATCCGGGAAGAGTAAGACGGGTTAGAACCTTTTCAAGGTAATCGCTGGTTGCTTTCCCAGGACGAATTCCCGCCACAAATCCTCCATACTTTTTTAAATCCTCTGAAACTCTGTCTGGATTAAAAATTACTCCTGCATAAAAGTAGCAGAATCCAACAATCAATAGCCCATAAAGAACCATACCAGGCCCTGATGCAGGAGAAAGAATATTGGCGAGTTTCTGTAAAAGCGTGTTATTGGTAAAACGTAAAATAGTTGCGGGAAAAGTAAGAAAAGAAACGGCAAAAATGAGAGGAAGTACTCCTCCCTGGTTCATTTTAATAGGAAGATAGGTTGATTGTCCTCCGTATACACGACGGCCAACAATCCGTTTGGCATATTGTACGGGAATACGGCGCTCTCCTTCGTTTAACATAATCGCGCCCGCAACTACAAGAAAGATAAGAACAACAAGAAGAAGAACGACAAATGCACCGATCTCTCCCGACATCGTCAAACCCGACATCTGTCCCATAGCCGTCGGCATACGGGATATAATGCTCGCGGTAATAATAAGAGAAATTCCGTTCCCAATGCCCTTCTCGGTAATCTGCTCACCAAGCCACATAAGAAGAACTGTTCCGCTTGTCAGCGTAATAACCGTTACGATCTTAAAGAGAAGCCCTGGGTTAGCAACCATAACAATACCGTTGAAATGGGAAGGATTTTCAAGCCATACGCTTGCGGCGGCACCCTGAAAAAGACAGAGCGCCACGGTTCCGTATCTAGTCCATTGGGTAAGTTTTCTTCTTCCTTCCGGACCTTTCCTGAGAATATTCTCAAAAAAGGGAAAGATGGAAGAAAGAAGTTCAAGGATAATGGAAACACTGATATAGGGCATAATGCCAAGCGCAAAAATAGTGGCGTGGCTTAAAGCGCCTCCCGCGAAAAGATCGGCTACTCCGAAGAGAGTTCCAGACATCAAAGAAAAATATTGCGAAAGCGCTTTTCCATTGATACCTGGTGTCGGAATATAACAGCCAAAACGATACACACTAAGAAGAAGAATCGTAAATAGAATCTTCTTGCGGAGGTCCGGAATCTTCAGAGTATCCTTAAATGCTGTCATAGAATGGTCTCACAGATAACTTTTCCGCCTGCCTTTTCAATCTTTTTCTTTGCGGAGGCAGAGAATGCATGTGCGTGAATTTCAAGAGCTTTTTCAAGTGTTCCATCGCCAAGAATCTTCACTGGAAGAGAAGATTTTTTCACAAGCCCCTTCTCTTTAATCGCGGCAAGGGTAACAGGTTGGTCCGGTGTAAACAATCGTTCCAAAGAAGCTATGCTGACAATCTGATAGCGAATCTTGTTAGGACTAGTAAAGCCACGTTTTGGAATCCTTCTAATAAGAGGCATCTGGCCGCCTTCCCTATCGCCGGAACTTGAAAAACCGGACCGAGAATGTGCGCCCTTATGCCCACGGGTTGAGGTGCCTCCATGTCCAGAAGCATTACCGCGGCCAAGCCGTTTTTTCTTTTTATTGCTTCCAGGAGAAGGCGATAACTGGTGAAGTCTCATTCTTCTACTCCTTCACAGGTAAAATGTTGCAATGCCTTAACAGTCGCATGCAACACATTGATAGCATTGGTAGAACCAAGGCATTTTCCCACAATATCCTGCACTCCCAGCACCTCAAGAAAGGCTCGCATGGTTTTTCCCACAACCATACCATGACCGCGCACTGCGGGTTTCAGGAGTATCTTTGACGCGCTGAACTTTGCCTGCACCGCAAAGGGAATCGTAGTGCCGTGCAAAGAGATTCTAATACGGTTTCTGTGCGCGCGTTCAGTTGCTTTTCGTATCGCTTCCGGAACTTCCTGCGCCTTTCCAATACCAAAACCAGCCTCGCCCGCCTGGTTACCGACCACCACCACCGCACGGAAATTCATTCTCTTTCCGCCCTTGGTAACCTTGCTTACTCTCCTGATTTCCAAGACAGTCTGTTTTTCTTCAATTTCCTGAGGAGCATTTTTTTCTACTAAAATTTTAGACCTCCTTGTCGAGCACCTTCTGCAAGTGCGCGAACTCTTCCGGAATACTTGTAACCGCCCCTGTCAAACACCACCTCGGCCACGCCTTGTTCCTTTGCCTTCTCAGCCGCCAATGTACCTACATGCCGGCCAGCTTCTACATTTCCGCCTTTTGCCTTTTCTCCAACACGTTCCATAAAGGCTTTTGAACGGCTTGAAACAGTAAAAAAGACTTTGTTGGGACGGATTTCATCATTCACTAAAGAAGCATAAATATGTTTATCGCTTCTGAAAACAACCAATCTCGGTCGTTTTTCTGTTCCAAAAACTTTTTTTCGGATTCTTAGGTGTCTTGTCGCCCTTCGTCTGCTCTTGCTTCGGTTCATAATAGATAACTCCTTATTTTTGCGCTCCTAATGCGGCCTTTCCAACCTTCTGGCGAACATATTCTCCACGATAGCGAATTCCCTTGCCTTTATAGGATTCCGGTGGAGATATTCTCCGAACAGAGGCTGCAAAATCACCAACTTTTTCCTTATCAATTCCACGGATAAAAATCGCCTGATTCCGTACAACCTCCACAGTTACATAGGAGGGAATCGGAGTTTCTACAAGATGAGTAAAGCCAAGCTTAAGAATCAACGTTGATTCCTTTACCTCTCCGCGATACCCGGTTCCGTGAAGTTCAAGAACTTTCTCATATCCATCAGAAACTCCTATGAGCATATTTCTAATAAGGCTTCTCATTAATCCATGCAAGGCACCCACCTTGCCGGCGAGTTTCCGATTTGATGCATCATCTTCTGAAAGGAGATTTTCAACCACAACCTTGCCATCACTTACTTGCAACCCTAAAAAGGAAGGCATCGTCCTCGCAAGTTCCCCTTTGGGACCTTTTACTGTAATCATTTCTCCGGAGATCTCTATTGTTACCCCTTCCGGAATTATCAGCGGTTTTTTTCCAAGTCGAGCCATTTTTCCCCTACCATAAAGTAAAGAGTACTTCTCCACCCACACCCTGCGCTTTCGCTTTTCTGCCGCTCATTACGCCCTTCGGCGTAGTCACCACAGAAATACCCTGCTTTGACAGTGGAATCTCGTCTGTTCCCACATACACTCTATTACCAGGAGTACTTACCCGTTTTGCGGTGGTAATAGCAGGCTTTCCATTACGGAAATATTTTAAGTGAACGCGGAAAAAGGGTTTGCTTTCTTTTTCAATAAGTTCCCAGTTGGTAATATATCCCTCGTCCTTTAATACTTTCAGTACCGCCTCCTTAAAATGTGAATGGGGCAGTTCCGCAAAAGGACGTGCCACTGCGCTTGCATTCTTTAAACGAGTTATCATATCAGCAATCGGATCAGTCATTCCCATGCATTCCCCCTCACCAGCTTGCCTTGGTAACTCCAGGAATCTCTCCCCTTGAGGCAAGATCCCGGAAACATATTCGGCAAATACCAAACTTTCTGATATAGGCTCTGGGCCTTCCGCAACGCCAACAACGGTTTCGGCTTCGAACCTTGAATTTCGGTTCCTTTTTCATTTTTTCAAAAAAACATTTTCGCGCCACCGTCATACCTCCTGTAACGGTAAACCCATCAACTTGAGAAGGGTCCGCGCATGTTCTACCTTTTGCGCGTTCGTGCAAAGAGTAATATTCATTCCTCGCACTTTATAGATGCTGTTATAGTCAACCTCGGGAAAAACAACCTGTTCCCGAAGACCAAATGTATATGCCCCCTTCCCATCAAAAGAATTGGGGTTTAATCCGCTAAAATCCCGAACACGGGGAAGCGCAACCATAATAAGTCTATCAAGAAATTCATACATCCGCGCGTCCCGCAAGGTAACAGTAATTCCGCAAATATCCCCCTTCCGAAGATTAAAGGCGGCAATAGATTTTTTTCCTCTAGTAATAACAGGTTTCTGTCCGGTAATAGCGGCAATCTCTTTTTGCACGGATTCTACTGCCTTGGCATCCTTGTTTTCTTTTCCAATGCCCACATTCACCGATATTTTCATAAGTCTTGGAACCTGTAAAGAGTTCTTCATTGAGAAAGTTTTCATCATTTCCGGAACCACTTTTTCTCGGTAATGAGTTTTCAGACGCGCTTCCATTATTTAGCCTCCAGCAATTCGCCGCATTTTCGACAAAAACGGGATCTTGATCCATCTTCAAGCATTTTCACGCCAAGACGTGAAGCATGGCTGCATTTCATACAAAAATAGGAAATATTAGCGATAGAAATCGGTTTTTCCATTGTTATAATGCCGCTTTGCTGTCGTCCCTGAGACCGGGAATGCTTTTTAACAAAGTTAATGCCTTCAACCAATGCCTTCCTTTCTGTCGGAAAGACACGGATCACACGTCCCTTTTTTCCCCGATCCTTGCCTTTCCGTACTAAAACAAAATCATTCTTCTTAATTGATACGCCCATTTTACAGAACCTCCGGTGCAAGGGAAATAATCTTCATAAAACGCGCTTCCCGAAGTTCTCTGGGCACCGGGCCAAATACACGGGTTCCGCGCGGATTGAATTCATCGTCCACTATCACGGCGCTATTATGATCAAAACGAAGACTAGAGCCATCAGGACGTCTAATAGGCTGAACTGTTCTAACAATAACAGCCTTCACAACTTCTCTCCGTTTTACTACGCCATTAGGAACAGCATCTGTCACACTTGCAACCACAATATCTCCTACATACGCATACCTTCTTCTGGAATTCCCACTGATGCCAACCAGACAAATTTTCTTTGCCCCGGTGTTATCGGCGACATCAAGCACTGTGCGCAACTGTACCATTGTCTACCCCGCTTTCCTTGTTTCCATCGCGTTTCATAATTTCTACGATTTTCCATCGTTTCAGTTTGCTCAACGGCCTGCACTGACGTATCTTTACAAGATCGCCAACACGTGTAACATTATTTTCGTCATGCACATAAAATCGGTTTCTTTTAGTAATGCGTTTAGAAAAAAGCGGATGACGCGCTAACCGTTCAACCCGTACCACCCTTGTTTTTTCCATAGAATCGCTTACTACAACGCCAATTTTTTCAATTTTGATGGGTATGGATTTCTGTCCGCTCATGGTTTCTCCTGCGTCTGTTCAATCTGCTTCTGGCGGATAATGGTAGCAATCCGCGCAATATCAAGACGGGCTTTTCGGATAAGTGAATAATCTTTCAACTGGCCTAAGCGCACTCCCACCCGCGCCTCATACATTGAACGCGAAAGGGTCCTTCTTTTTTCTTCTAGTTCCTTCACTGTCAGTTCACACAGTTCTCTTCGTTCTTCTTTTTTCATAATACGTCCCTGCAAATAATCTTGGTTTTTATAGAAAATTTATGGGAGGCAAGCCTTAATGCTTCCAATGCCACTTCTTTCGGAACTCCTCCCACTTCAAACATAATCCTGCCGGGAAGAACTACACACGCCCAGGTTGCAACATCGCCCTTTCCTTTTCCAAGACGGCTTTCCGCAGGTTTTTTTGTAATCGGTTTATCCGGAAACATCCGAATCCAAATCTTTCCCTTTGATTTTAAATAATGAGAAATAGCCACACGTCCGGCTTCAATCTGATTCGTTGTTACAAGGGTAGGTTCACAGGCCTGCAGACCGCAATCGCCGAAAAAGAGCGACGAACCTCTATACGCCTTCCCCTTTGTCCGTCCCCTTTGGGTCTTCCGATACTTGATCCTTTTTGGCATAAGCGGCATTTTTTCTTCTCCTCACGTTGGTTGATCCCTGACTTCGTCTTCCTCTTCCCCGTTCCACGCCAGCAGGCGCCCTGTTTAATTGCGCCTGAACAGCCGCCGCACTTTCAGGGCCGAATATTTCTCCTACAAAAATCCATACCTTTACTCCAATACATCCAAACTTGGTAATCGCGGTGGCAGTGCCGTAATTAATCTTTGCGCGAAGCGTATGCAATGGTACTTTTCCTTCTTTATACTGCTCGGAACGGGATATTTCCGCTCCGCCAAGACGACCGCCCACCCGAACCTTGATTCCAAGTGCACCCGATTGCATCGCAAGCGCCATCGCCTTTTTTATACAAATACGATGGGGAACGCGGCGTTCTAATTGCTGAGCGATACTGTCGGCGAGAAACATTGCATCAAGACCTGGATTTTTAATCTCGTTTACATCAATCGTTACCTGTTTTTGTAAAAATTTGTATAGCGCTTCCTTTACTCTGTTAATCTCACTTCCCTTTCTTCCCAGAACCACCCCTGGGCGAGGGCTATGTAAAATCACACGAATTTTTTCAGCCACTTTTTCAATCTCAATCTTCGTTACTGTCCCGCGGGGAAAACTTTCATTCAAAAATTTCTTTGTATCAAGATCTTCACGCAAAAAGTGCTTAAAATTTTTGTCATCCGCAAACCACACAGACCTCCATCTCTCAACAATACCAAGCCTAAAGCCTATTGGATTTACTTTTTGTCCCATGCACTTCCCCTTCTTCAAGAACAATTGTTAAGTGGCTGAACCGTTTTTGAATCATAAACCCTCTTCCCATTGCAGCAGGTCGCATTCTCTTCATTCGCGGCCCTTCTTCCACAATAAAATTCTTTATATACCAGACTGCTCCCTCCGAGCCTTTCTGAGAAGCATTGCTTAATGCAGATGCAATGAGTTTCTGAACAATACCCGAGGCCCGTTTCTGAACCGTGGAGAGAATCTGTATCGCATTGTTTGCTTCTTTAGCAAGAATTAAATCTCTCAGCACCCTAGCCTTTCTTGGACTAATACGCGCATACCGGTAAAGAGCTTTCGCTTCCATCACGTCTTCTCCATAGAACGCTGAGTGTGAGCGCCATGACCCCTAAACGTACGGGTCGGCGCAAATTCACCCAATTTATGTCCTACCATATTTTCCGTTATATATACATTCACAAAGATACGTCCGTTATGTACCGCGAAGGTCTGCCCTATAAAATCAGGAATAATCGTAGAACGACGCGACCAAGTTTTAATGGGCTCCTTCTTTCCCTCTTTACGGAGCTTCTCTGCTTTCTTAAGAAGTTTTGCGTCTATAAAAGGTCCCTTTTTCAGCGATCTCATAAATCAGTCTCCTATTTTTTCCGGCGCTGCAGAATAAATTTATCCGAATAGCGATTTTTCTTTCGGGTGCGGTAGCCTTTTGTCGGCTTTCCAGAAGGAGATACAGGAATATTTCCTTTGTTTTTTCCTTCTCCGCCGCCATGCGGGTGATCCACAGGGTTCATCGCAACCCCGCGCGATACAGGACGAAATCCTAACCATCGCTTGCGTCCCGCCTTTCCTAATGATACATATTTATGCTCCGGAAAACTTACATTCCCAATACTTGCATAACAATCAAGAAGAATCAACCGTACCTCGCCGGATGGAAGTTTTACAGAAGCGAATTTTTCGCCCTTAGCAACCAAAACCGCAGAACAACCGGCAGAACGAGCTAATTGCCCTCCCTTTCCGGGCTGTATTTCCATATTATAAATTTCTGTTGCATCAGGAATGTTTCTCAAGGGAAGACGGTTGCCGGGCTTTATTTCCGCAGCACTGCCACACTCTACCCTCTCTCCGACAGAAATATTTTCGGGCGCAATCATATAAGACTTCACACCATTATCATACTGAATAAGGGCTATCCTTGCAGTTCGGTTGGGATCGTATTCTACAGAAAGAACCCTTGCGTTCCCTTGCTTTCCGATAAAATCAATAATCCGATAACGGCGTTTATGGCCTCCTCCGCGCCGACGGGCTGTTATTCTTCCCTGATTGTTTCTTCCGCCTGTTTTACGGAGCCCGGTCGTAAGAGATTTCTCGGGTTTTTTTCTCGTAATTTCTGCAAAATCAGGAATAACAACATGCCGAGATCCTGCAGATGTGGGCTTGAGTTTACGTAATGGCAATTTTTTCTCCCTCTTTCAAAGTAACCACTGCTTTTTTCATACCACTTTTGTACCCCTCTTTTCCTGTGCGGTACCGCCGTTTTTTCGCCCGCGGAGCAAGAATCGCAACCTTTTCAACCTTTACGTTGTAAATTGCTTCAATCGCTTCGCGGATCTGATATTTATTTGCTTTAGGATCCACGGCAAAAATATATTTTCCGTACTGTTCCAGCATACTCCCTTTTTCAGTTACAAGAGGATATTTTACTATGCCATAATACCTACTCATTGGAAACTCCCACAGTATTTTTTAAGCAATTAAAGATTTCACGCTGGGCGACTAAAATTTCGTTTCTCAGTATGGAATAGGGAGACAACTGATCCGCGTAACAATAATCGGCACATGGTATGTTGCGAATACTTTTAATAATCGCAATACGGTTTGCATCCTCCTTATTTACTACAAAAAGAAGAGTTTTTCCCGAAAATCCCGCCTTTTTAATAAAGGCCGCAAATTGCGAAGTCGCGGGTTTGGTAAGATTGTCTCCAATCTCAAAAAGAAAGAGAGTATCATTAAGAATCCTGCTTTTTAATGCGTCCTGAAGAGCGCGCTCTTTCATTTTCTTCGGAAGGTCCTGACGATAACTCCGCGGATGCGGTCCAAATACAATACCGCCATGCCGCCATATCGGAGTACGGATCTCTCCCACCCGCGCCCGTCCGGTTCCCTTCTGTCTCCATGGTTTTCTTCCGCTTCCAGAAACCTCGGAACGTCGTTTCGTATCTGCGTTTCCCTGGCGCTGGTTGGCAAGAAAGGCCGTTACATACCGATGGAGAAGATCAGTGTGAATAGATTCATCGCCAAGGTCAATCGTTTCTTTTCCAACAGATTCACCTTCTAAATTAAGAATTTGAATATCCTTCATCATGCCTCCGCATGCTCTTTGATCGCCTTGCGTACAAAGACAAGGCCATTTGCACCGCCCGGTACCGCGCCTGTCACCAATAAGAGATTCTTATCGGGAAAAACCCGTACCACGCGCAGGTTCTGTACAGTCATTCTTACATTTCCCATCTGTCCCGGCATCTTCTTTCCTTTAATAACTCTTTGAAAATCAGTACTGCCTATTGAACCGGGCGCGCGATGTTGCATAGATCCATGCGTTGAGGGACCACCCCGAAACCCATGTCTCTTCATTACTCCCTGAAACCCTTTTCCTTTCGTAATGCCGATGACATCAATAAGATCTCCTTCCTTAAAGAAAAGATCTACCTTCAACTCTTGTCCAGGTTGATATTCTGCAACCACATCATCGGAATCCATACGAATTTCACGGAGAAACCTTAATGCCGCTAAAGCATTCTTCTTCAAATGGCCAAGAAGTGGTTTGGTAAGATGTTTTTCCTTTGTTTCACTAAAACCGATCTGAAGCGCAGAATATCCATCGTTGCGAGAATGTTTCACCTGCGTTACAACGCAGGGCCCCACTTCAAGGGCTGTTACCGCAACCATCTTGTCCTCTTTATCAAACAAATGTGTCATTCCAATTTTTTTTCCCAATAGTCCCATTCTCATGATCACTCCAGTTTCATTTCAACTTCTACACCTGCGGGAAGATTTAAACGACTCAACGCATCCACTGTTCGGGCAGAAGGATCAAGAATATCAAGAAGCCGTTTATGCGTACAGAGTTGAAATTGCTCCCGACTCTTCTTGTTCACATGTGGAGAACGAAGCACGGTAAAGACCTCTTTCTTGGTAGGAAGAGGAATTGGACCCGCTATCTGTCTTCCTTCATTCTGCGCTATCTCAACAATCTCCTTGATAGATTCATCAAGGATTCTATGATCGTAACTTCTCAGTTTTATCCTGATTTTTTTCTGATCCATTGTCTCCTCAAGATTTTCAGGCAATAACTTCTGTAATGGCGCCAGCGCCCACGGTACGGCCGCCTTCGCGAATCGCGAATCGTAAGCCTTTCTCAAGCGCGACCGGCATAATTAGTTCTACATCCATCTCTATATGATCTCCGGGCATCACCATCTCTACACCCTCGGGAAGAGCAATGGAGCCGGTAATGTCTGTGGTACGAAAATAAAACTGTGGCCGGTATCCATTAAAAAAGGCTGTATGCCTTCCACCTTCCTCTTTCTTTAAAACATATACCTGCGCCTTGAATTTCTTATGCGGAGTAATAGAACCCGGTATCGCCGCGACCATCCCCCGCTCTACCTGATCCTTCTCAACACCGCGCATCAATAAGCCTACATTGTCTCCGGCCTCTGCATCATCCAATATCTTCCGAAACATCTCTATACTCGTTACTACAGTCTTGCGAGGGGATTCTTTCAGACCCACCAACTCTACTTCCTGACCCGCAACAATCTTTCCGCGCTCTACACGACCAGTCGCAACCGTACCACGGCCTGTGATGGAAAAAACATCCTCCACTGCCATCAAAAAGGGCTGGTCTATCGGACGCGCCGGTGTGGGAATATAACTGTCAATCGCATCCATCAAATCCCAGATCGGTTTTGCTTTTTCATCGTTCCGATCTCCTACTTCGCTATTTAATGCGGACAACGCACTCCCTTTCACTATCGGAATGTCGTCGCCAGGAAAATCATACTTTGACAGAAGTTCTCGTACCTCTAACTCTACCAACTCTATCAATTCAGGATCTTCTATCATATCCATCTTATTCAAAAATACCACAATCGCCGGAACTCCCACCTGTCTCGCCAACAAAATATGTTCGCGCGTCTGCGGCATCGGTCCGTCCGGAGCACTCACCACCAATATCGCGCCATCCATCTGCGCCGCGCCGGTAATCATATTCTTAATGTAATCCGCGTGACCAGGACAATCTATATGCGCATAATGCCTCTGCTCTGTCTGATATTCTATATGCGATATATTGATCGTTAGACCCCGCTCTTTTTCTTCAGGAGCCTTGTCTATCTCGTCGTATCCCAACTGCTCGGCCTGACCCGCTTTTGACAATACCTGCGTTATCGCACTGGTCAGTGTCGTCTTCCCATGATCCACGTGCCCGATCGTCCCTATGTTTACATGGGGCTTCGTCCGGACAAATTTCTCCTTCGCCATTACTCCCTCCCGTGGGATTTAAATACCGTCGAAAATTTTTTTTAGTTCTTCGTCTTGAACCTTCTGATAGAAGAAGGGTTCTATTATATAGCTTGCGCGTCCCTGTGTCAAGGAGCGTAAAATTGTCGGATAATCAAAGAGCGTACGTAGGGGAACAAGGCCACGAACAATCTTAAAAGACCCTGTTTCTTCAAGCTGTTCAATCTTTCCCGCACGCGCGCTGAGATCCGCAAGAACCTCACCAAGATATTCCTGAGGAAGCGTTGTTTCAATATGCATAATCGGTTCCAAAATCGCTGGTGAAGCCTTCACAAAGGCATCTTTAAAGGCCATAGAAGCCGCAATCTTAAAGGCTATTTCATTTGAATCCACTGGATGAAAGGAACCGTCAATTAAGGTTACTTTTACATTAATAATCGGGTATCCCTTGAAAATACCGCTCTCCATTGCCTCACGAACACCTGTTTGAATAGCAGAGAAGTACTCTCTGGGAATTATTTCGCCCTTTAATTGTATCGCAAACTCAAAATCTGCGCTTTCCAAAGGTTCAATCCGAAGCACTACATGGCCATAATGACCCCGTCCACCGGATTGTCTGATAAATTTTCCTACGCCCTCAGCCTCGGCAGAGATCGTCTCTTTATAGGCTACCTCCGGCTTCCCAAGCTTTACCTCAACCTTATATTCTCTACGCATCCGCTCAATCAGTACCTCTATATGCAATTGTCCCATACCAGAAACTATGGTTTGACCTGTTTCCGAATCAATCCTAATCGTAAAGGTAGGATCTTCCTCGGCAAGTTTTGACAATGCCTCAAAAACCTTATCGGCTTCTGCAATCATTTTCGGTTCTACAGACATCCTCAAAACAGGTTTTGGGAATTTAATTTTTTCAAGAATTAACGGCGCATCAAGAGATCCGAGGGTATCTCCGGTAAAGGTTGAACGAAGACCTATTACCGCGACAATATCACCGGCTATGGCTTCATCCCGCTCTCGGTGTTTGTTGGCATGAACCTCAAGAATACGAAGAATCCTCTCTCGCTTCTCCTTTGTCCAATTCTCTATTTTTTCACCTAACCTTAAACGACCGGAATAAATACGAAGGTATACAAGACGTCCAAAATAGGGATCGCTTACAACCTTAAAAGCAAGAGCGGAAAAGGGCTGTTCCAACAAAGGAAGACGTTCTTCGCTCTCAGCAGTTTCCGGATTCTCTCCCACAATGATTCCTCTATCTTTCGGAGAAGGAAGATAATCTACAATCGCGTTCAGCAAAAACAGGCTTCCCTTATTCTTAAGGGAAGAGCCGCAAAAGACCGGACAAAATCGCCTCTCAAGCGTACCTTTTCGGATCGCGGCGCGTATCTCTGGTATGGAAACTGGTTCTTCTCTAAGATATTTTTCCATAAGGGTATCATCTGTTTCCGCAAGAAGTTCATGCATCTTTTCACGGTAAAACTCTACCTCTTCTAAACGTTCCGGCGGCACAGGCCCCTCTGTCGCACCATTCTCAGAATCTGCGGCATAGTAAAGAGTTTTTTCTTCAATAATATCAATAATACCATTAAATCCTTGCTCTTTTCCAACAGGAAGCGCCAATATCAAACATACCGCGCCCAAATCTTCCTCAATCTCCTTTGTTACACGGTAAAAATCTGCTCCCATGCGGTCAAGTTTGTTGATAAAAATAACCTTTGGAATACCATAATGTTCACTTTGACGCCACACGGTTTCTGACTGTGGCTGAACACCGGCAACTCCACAAAAAATCCCCACTGCTCCGTCAAGTACACGGAGAGAACGTTCCACCTCTGCGGTAAAATCAACATGACCAGGAGTGTCTATAAGATTGATTTTGTGGTCGTGCCATTCAAAAGTAGTAGCAGCCGACATAATCGTAATACCGCGCTCGCGCTCCTGATCCATCCAATCCATCGCCGCGGTACCATCATCTACATCGCCGATTCTATTGATTTTTTTAGAGTAATATAACAACCGTTCCGAGGTGGTTGTTTTACCCGCATCAATATGCGCGATGATTCCAATATTTCGAATCTGGTCTATGCCAGTCATAACCGCAGTTCCCGTCCATGCTCCATTCTTTTTTATCTTCATTCTTTTCGTATTCCCCTTCACTGCACAATCCATCACCCATACCTACCACCGATAGTGGGCAAATGCTCTGTTAGACTCCGCCATTTTATGCATATCTTCCCGTTTCTTTACGCTTGCGCCTTCGTTCCGACTCGCTTCCAGCAACTCATCCACCAACCGTTGCACCATGGGTTTTCCCTTCCGAGCCCTGGCCGCCGCAAGAATCCATCGTATCGCAAGTGCAGTAGCACGCTTGGAAGAAACCTCCTGAGGAACTTGATAGGTCGCTCCTCCAACACGGCGTGGCCGAACTTCCAAACGCGGCTTTACATTCGCTAGACTTTTCTTAAAAATTGCAAGAGGCTCTTCATTGGTCTTTTCTTTAATCAGATCAAGAGCATCGTAAAAAATTGTCATTGCTGTAGATTTTTTTCCATCAAGCATAATGCCATTGATAAATTTTGCAACCTCCATATCTCCATATTTAGGGTCTTCCATATGAACCCTACGTATCGTAACTTTTCTCCGCGGCATTGTTTACTCCTTTTTGTTCCCCGCCTCTTTCGGCTTCTTGGTTCCGTAAAGGGATCGTCTTTTTCGTCTTCCTTCCACCTGACCGGTATCAATAGTTCCGCGTACAATATGATATTTCACTCCCGGAAGATCCTTCACCCTTCCACCACGGACAAGAACCATGGAGTGTTCCTGAAGGGTATGTCCTATTCCGGGAATATAGGCTAAGACCTCTTTCCCGTTACTTAAACGGACCTTCGCGATCTTCCGCAACGCGGAATTCGGTTTTTTGGGAGTCATTGTCTTTACATAAAGGCAAACTCCCTTGCGAAAAGGGTTCTGATCAAGAGCTTTTGATTTGGAACTCTTGCTCTTTGATACCCTTTTCTTTCTGATTAATTGATTAATCGTTGGCATTGTTCTCCCCCTCTTTTCCCCTTCAAATCAGCGGTTGCGCTGTTGTTTCAAGAGGAATGCTGATTTCTTCCGAACCCGTTTTTTTCGCGGTAAACACTCCAGTACCAGCGGGAATAACTCTTCCAAGAATGACATTCTCCTTCAATCCTGCAAGAAAATCTTCCTGCCCGGTTACCGCGGCATTGGTAAGTACCTTGATGGTCTCCTGGAACGAACAGGCGGAAATAAAGCTATTGCTTCCCAAAGCAATTCTCGTAATACCAAGGATCAAAGGCTTATAGGTTGCCCGTTTCTTCCCGCGAGACAGAGATTCGTTTGTCGCCATAATCTGAACTTTATCAACCTCTTCGCCCTCTAAAAGATAGGTATCCCCGGGATTGTCCACGCGAACCTTTGAAAGCATCTGTTTTACAATAATTTCAATATGCTTATCGTTCAGGGAAACTCCTTCTATTCTATAAACCTTCTGAATCTCATTCAAAAGGTATTCTTGAACCTTCTTCTCTCCCTGAATATTAAGTATATCTGCAAGAACCACAGGACCATCAGTAAGTTTTGAACCGGAAATGACACGATCTCCAGTGGCAACAAGAATATGTTTTCCAAAGGGAATCGTATAGGATTTTTCTGAGGCCTCGCCCTTTACCTTGATAATACGTCCTCCGCCTCGTTCTGCAGAGAGAATTTCAATCTCTCCCTCAATTTCACTTAAAATAGCAGGGTTCTTCGGAGTCCGCACCTCAAAGAGTTCTGATACCCGAGGAAGTCCTCCGGTAATATCCTGTACCCGGCCGATTGTTCTAGGAATCTTTGCGACAATATCTCCGGAATCTACTGTTTGTCCTTCCGACACAAGGATATTCGCTCCTACGGAGAGATAATAATCTCCCACCATCTTTCCCTGTTCATCCCGTACAATTAACTGAGGTTCAAATTCATCCCTATGCTCAACCACCACCCGCTTTGTAAGTTTGGTTATAGAATCATAATCTTCACGGACTGTTTTTCCATCCACAATATCCTTAAATTCAATAGTTCCTGATTTTTCCGCAATGATTGAAAGCGCATAAGGATCCCATGAGGCAAGAAAATCTCCTTTCTTTACCTTTGCACCATCTTCCACATGGACCACAGTACCCATCAATACAACCTGTTTGTCAAGTTCTCTACCCTTATCATCATAAATAAAAATTTCACCTTCTCGGCTCAAAACGACCTTCTTCCCTGATTTGTTCAGAACTGTCCGCAAAGAAGAATATTTTACAATCCCTTCGCTCCGTGCAAGAATACGGGACGAGCCAATGGAACGGGTGGCGGTCCCGCCAAGATGGAATGTTCTCAAGGTTAACTGAGTTCCCGGTTCTCCAATAGATTGTGCCGCCACTACACCAACCGATTCTCCGATATTTACCAATTTCTTCCGAGCAAGTTCCGTGCCATAACATTTCGCGCACAATCCTTTCTCTGATTTGCAGGTAAAGACCGACCGAACACGGATCCTCTCAAAACCTGCATCCACCATTTTTTTCGCGGCATCCTCGTCAATAACCTCTCCCTTCTTTACAAGGACTTCATCTGAAACAATGTCGGTAACCTGATCAACAGCAACACGACCAACAATTCGTTCTTCAAAAGGAATAATGGTCTTTTCGCCCTCTATGAGAGAACTCATTACAAAACCATCCTCTGTTCCGCAATCTTCTTCGGTAATAATTACCGAATGGGCTACATCCACAAGCCGTCTGCTTAAGTATCCCGCGTCAGAGGTTTTTAATGCGGTATCAACCAAACCTTTTCTGCCTCCATGAATTGAAATAAAGTATTCAAGAACCGGAAGCCCTTCGCGGAAACTGGAAACAATCGGTGTTTCAATAATTTCTCCAAGACTTCCTGTTACCTTCTTGGTAGGACGGCTCATAAGGCCCCGCATTCCAGCAAGCTGTGTTACCTGAGATTTATTTCCACGCGCTCCAGACTCTACCATCATTACAAGAGAATTAATCCGAAACGGTTCAATAGATTGATCTTTGCGAAGCGTGGAAAAGACCAATCCGGAGATCTCGTTGGTAATAGAGGTCCAAAGGTCAATGATTCTGTTATATCGTTCTCCTTCTGAAATAAGACCCGACTTGTACTCTTGATCAATGCGAGCCACTTCTTTCATCCCTTCCGCAACAATCTGAGGTTTTGTCTCAGGGATCTTTAAATCTTCAATTCCAATACTCAATCCACCAAAGGTAGAATAATAAAACCCCATCTCTTTTACCTCGTCAAGAAAAGTTACGGTCTCTTCATAGCCCTTTTCTTTAAAGGATTTTTTTACTATTTCTTCCAAAGCTTCAAAGTCAACCAATTGGTTTTGAAAGGGCATATCAGAAGGAAGAATCTCGCTGAATAAAATCCGTCCCACTGTAGTCAAAAGGAGTTCTTTTCCGTTATACACGCGGACCGGCTGATGAAGATCAATCCTGTTAAGCCAATAAAGAAGTTTCGCTTCGTCAAAAGATGAAAGCATGGAAGGATATTCTTCCGCATCGCTCATAAAGGTAAGGTAGTAACTTCCAAGCACAATATCGCGCGTCGGTGTAACAATGGGACGACCATTGGCAGGCGATAAAATATGGTGATTTGCCTTCATCAAGAGATCTGCTTCAAGCCGCGCTTCCACTGTAAGAGGAACATGCACACTCATGGTATCACCGTCAAAATCAGCATTGAACGCCGGACAAACAAGAGGATGTATCTTAATAACATTTCCTTCAATAAGCCGGGGTTCAAAGGCCTGAATGGAAAGCCGATGCAATGTTGGCTGACGGTTCAACATGACAGGATGGTTTTTTGTAACCTTCTCAAGGATTTCCCATACCTCGGGACGATTCTCTTCAAGCGCCCGTTTTGCACTTCCCAATGTATGAAAATATTCTTTCTTTCTCAACTCTCTCAATACAAATGGACTAAAAAGCTCTAAAGCCATCTGTTTTGGAAGACCGCATTCATGAAGTTTTAAATGCGAACCCACCACAATAACTGCTCTTCCAGAGTAATCAACCCGTTTTCCAAGAAGATTTTGCCGGAACCGTCCCTGCTTTCCTCGCAAGGCTTCACTTAAAGATTTTAAAGGACGCTTCCCTTTTCCAATATTTCCTCTTCCAAGAATCGCCTGTCCATGCCGACCATTATCAAAGAGCGCATCCACTGATTCCTGAAGCATCCGTTTTTCATTCCGAATAATCATATCCGGCGCCTGAAGTCTGATCAATTTTTTCAATCGGTTGTTCCGGTTGATAACCCGCTGATAGAGATCGTTCAAATCAGAGGCCACAAACTTTCCGCCATCTAAAGGCAAAAGCGGACGAAGATCCGGAGGAATTACTGGAATAATTGAGGTAATAAGATACTCTGGTTTCACCTGCGTTTTTATAAGTCCTTCAATCATCCGAAGTTTTTTTACCAATGTTTTTCTCTTTGAATAATCTTTCCTTTTCTCTTTCTTCAGGGCCTCTTTTACCTTCTCAGCCTCTTTTTCAAGCTCTATCTTTTTCAAGAGTTCTTGTATTGCCTCCGCACCAATACCTGCTTTGAATTTACTTCCGTATTTTTCAAGGTTCTGTCGGTAATCGTCTTCACTTAGAAGATCTTTCTCTTGAAGCGGAGTGTCCATCGGATCAATCACAATGTACCGTTCATAATATAAGACCATTTCTAATGCGTTCTGTGTCATACCTAACATGGAACCAAGCCAGTTGGCGGCACTCTTAAAAAGCCATATATACGAAACCGGCGCCGCCAGCTCAATATGTCCCATTCTCTCACGGCGCACGTCCGAAGTGGTAACCTCAACATTACAGCGATCACAGATAACCCCGCGGTACCGCTGTTTTTTGTATTTTCCGCAATAACATTCCCAATCGCGAACCGGACCAAAAATCCTTTCACAGAAGAGTCCGTCGCGTTCAGGTCTGAATGAATTGTAATTAAGGGTTTCCGCCTTCTTAACCTCTCCGTAGGACCATGACCTTACCACTGCGGGAGGCGCAATCCGAATAGTAACTCTATCAGACTCGGAACTTAATTCACCCGCGCGGTTCACCTTTAAATCAAAACCTAAGCCATTCATTTCTTTTGTCAGAACATGGAATGATTCAGGAATATTGTTTTCATTGTAATCCAACCCCTTTACAATACTTTCATAAATTTTCTTACGGCCTTTCATATCATCGCTCTTCACCGTAAGCATCTCTTTGAGAACATGGGCGGCTCCGTATCCCTCAAGCGCCCATACCTCCATTTCTCCGAACCTCTGGCCACCAAACTGAGCGCGGCCGCCAAGGGGCTGTTGGGTAACTAAAGAGTATGATCCCACGGATCGTGCATGAGCCTTTTCATCCGCGATATGACTTAATTTCATCATATAGGTATAGCCCACAGTAACCGGTTGAAAAAAGGATTCTCCAGTCTTTCCATCATAGAGCACTGCTTTTCCATCTTCGGGAAGACCTGCTTCTTTTAGAAGCTGCTGAATCCTCATCTCTTCAATACTTTCAAAGACCGGTGTTTCAATATCGCGGCCCAAAACTTGCAACGCCCAACCAAGATGTGTTTCAAGAATTTGTCCCACATTCATACGGGAAGGCACTCCCAAAGGATTCAAAATAATATCAACCGTGGTTCCATCCGCAAGAAAAGGAAGATCTTCTTCAGGCAAGATAGTGGAGACCACACCCTTGTTCCCATGCCTGCCGCTCATTTTATCTCCCACAGAAACTTTTCTTTTGATTGCGATTTCAACCACAACTTTACAGATAGCATTCGCTTCAAGTTCTGTGCCTTTGCGTATCTTGGTCTCTTCGTTCTTCGCTTCCTTCTCAACCTTTGCCAACTCGTCCAAACCAATACGAACAAGTTTTTCAATCTGGCGCTGTGCGGCACCCGCGGGAAGAGAGGCGGCAAACGTTTCCCACTTATTCTCATTCTGAGTAAGAGTTCTTGTCGGATAATCTTGTTGAACCGCAATCTCTTTTATCTTTTCTATGATTACCTTTTTGATAATTTTCCGCTTTGCACTATGCGTCTTCTCAACCTCTGCAATCTCTTTGAGAAGATCTTCTTCAGAAACTTTATCAGAAGGATAATATTTTCGTACATTTACCACCACGCCACTAATTCCAGGTGGAACTGTAAGAGAAGTATTCGCTACATCTCTTGCCTTTTCTCCAAAAATTACCCGTAGAAGTTTTTCTTCTGGCGTCAGTTCGGATTCACCTTTCGGTGTAATCTTTCCCACCAAGATATCGTATGGCTTCACTTCCGCGCCAATCCTTACAATACCCTCGGAATCAAGGTTACGGACCTCTTCTTCGGTCACATTGGGAAGATCACTGGTAATCTCTTCAGCGCCAAGCTCAGTTTCTTGCGCGGTACAATCAAAAACTTCAATATGAATAGAGGTAAAATGATCTTCTTTCGCCAGTCGTTCACTAAGAATAATCGCATCTTCATAATTATGGCCGTACCACGGCATAAAGGCTACTAAAAGGTTTCTTCCCAGCGCGAGTTCTCCGGAATTAGAGACAGCGGGACCATCTGCAAGAATAGAACCGGGCTGTACCATATCATTCAGCGAAACCACTGGTTTTTGATGAAAACAGGTGTTCTGATTGGTTCTTCGGAAATTCTGTAAAAAATAGGTATCTTCTTCTTCCCAGGGAAAGACTCCCTTTTCTTCGCGTTCCACCACAACCTTTGTGCTGTCCACATACGAAACTCTACCCGCATAGTTTGCTTTTACCACCACGCCGGAATCACGGATCACATACTGCTCCATTCCAGTTTTTACAAGAGGCGGCTGGGGCCGAAGAAGAGGAACTGCCTGACGTTGCATATTGGAACCCATAAGAGCCCGGTTTGAATCGTCATGCTCAAGAAAAGGTATCAACGACGCGCTGATACTTAACATCTGTTTCGGAGAGGCGCCAATAAAATCTATTTCATCGCGGGAGACCTCGGAAAGTTTCTCGCCTTTCTCTCGGATACGTACTGTTTTGGGAAGCATAAAAGTTTTCGGATCAACCGCCACATCCGGAGGAGCAATATAATAGGTATCTTCTTCATCGGCAGAGAGGTATTCTACTTCATCAAAACAGATACGGCCCTTCTTAACTCTTAAATAAGGAGTTCTAAGAAAACCTAATTCATCGGTCTTCGCATAAACAGTAATAGAATTGATAAGTCCAATATTAGCGCCTTCCGGAGTTTCAATCGGACACATTCTTCCAAAATGGGTGTAGTGAACATCCCGCACCTCAAATCCAGCTCGTTTGCGTTCCTTTACTCCACCTTCACCCACCGCGGTAAGACGGCGCTTATGCGTAAGTTCTGAAAGAGGATTGGTCTGATCAAGAAATTGCGAAAGCTGATTCCGAGCAAAAAACTCATCTAAGACCGTTGAGAAAATCCTGCTATTAAGAATATTCTGGGGAGTAACCTCTCCGCTCTTATCAATAATCGGCATCCGTTGCCGAACATATTCGTCAAGACGCTTCAAGCCCTCCTGCATATGTTCCAGAACAAGTTCCGCAGAGGTCCGAACCCGCTTATTGCCTAAATGGTCAATGTCGTCGGTTTCACCCTGATGTTTTTCAATAAGCCGAAAAAGATACTGCACGGTTTTTTCAATATCCTCGGAAGTAAGGTACATCTCGGTAGAAAGGCTTCCAAGTTTTTTGTTGACCTGAGCGCGGCCCGCAGGAGAAAGATCATACTCTTTAGGAGTGAAAAAAAGGTTCTGAAAATAAGAATGCGCTTCCTTAGGAAGAGCGGAATAGCCAGGCTTTAACTCCATATAAATCCTCATAATGGCCTGTTCCGCACTTTCTGTATCGTCTTTCGCAAGGGTTGTCTGCAAAATTCCGTCTTTCGGCATAGGCTCCGAACCATACAACAGGGTCTCAATATCTTCCCTGCTATAACCGAGAGCTTTTAGAAAGGTAGTACCGCTGATCTTCTTCCTTCCTATAATAACCACAAAACAGTTGTGTTGATCCACTAAAAAGTCCAACCACAACCCGCGTGAAGAATGAATCCTTGCGGAATACAAGGTTTGCTGACCCCACTGCTCTTCCTTGAAATAGACCCCCGGAGACCTTTGGATCTGGTTTACTACCGTTCTTTCCACTCCATTAATAATAAAGGTTCCGCGCGCAGTCATAAATGGAAGAAGTCCAAGATATACCTCCTGTACCTTGGGACCTCCATCAGGTTCAAGCCCCCCCTTGGTCCGTTTGGATAAAGAGAATGAAACCTTGAACCGCCCCCCATACGTAATACCCTTCTGCATACATTCAAACTCAGTTTCTATAGGATCCTCTATATTGTAGTGTAGGTATTCCAACAAAAGAGTTTTATCCGGACTTTCCATAGGGAAAAAACGGCGGAAAAGCCCTTCAATACCAACAGGTTTCCGCTGATCTGCCGGGATATCCCTCTGAAGAAATGCTTCATACGGATCCTTCTGAATCTGCAATAGATCAGGTATCTCCAAATAGGTTCGTTCCAATGTATTCATAGGTTTCACCATCCCTCTCGGGTATAATGCCGTATTCTTTTTTTTCTTATTTCAACTCAATAGAACCGCCCACTGCCTCAAGTTTTTTCTTGATCTCGTCTGCTTCCTCTTTGGTAGCCTTTTCTTTTAAGGGCTTGGGAAGAGATTCCACAAGATCCTTTGCTTCCTTCAAACCAAGGCTGGTAATGGCCCGCACTTCCTTAATCACCTGGATTTTGTTGGCGCCAAAACTGGTAAGAACCACATCAAAAGCATTCTTCTCTTCTGCCGCTTCTGCGGGTTCTCCTGCGGCGGCCGCCCCTGCGGCAACCGGTGCCGCGGCCATCATGGGCTGAACTCCAAACTTATCTTCCAATTTTTTTGCGAGCTCTGCAAGGTCAACCGCGGTTAACTCGCCAATAACCTCTACAAGCTCGTCTACAGAAAACTTTTTTTCTGTCGCCATCATTACACTCCTTTTTTCTTTGCAAAAAATAATGTATTGTAATGCCCGGAAAGTTTATGAACGTTCTTTTTCAATCGCCTTCAAACAATGTACCAAATGCGTCATAGGATACTTTGCTCCATTGATTATACGGGCGAAAGGAGCATTCAAACTACCGACTATCCAGGCCTGAAGAACTTTTTTCGCCGGAAGCTTACTTAATGATTCAAGATAGGCGGTTTCTACAACTTCATTATCAAGAATGCCGAATTTCAAGGTAAGTTTTCCCGACCTCTTCGCAAATCCAGTCAGGCTTTTTAAAACCTCAGCCTCATCACCGGTTCTGCTCCAAATTACTACATGAGGACCAGCAAGAAATTTACAAGCAGATTCTCTTTCCATTGCCTGAAATGTCTTTTTTACAAGCGTATTCTTCAAGACTTTGATCTGACAGGAAAGTTTTTTGATCTCTTTTCTGATCCTCTCCATATCTTGTACATTAAGGCCGGAAAATTCCGCAAAAATAAGCATTCTGCTCGCAGAAAATTCATCAAGCAATACACGCAACCATTTTTCTTTCTCGTTTCGTGTCATATGTCAATCCTTTTCAAGAAACAGAACCCTTCACTTCTTCAAATCTGCCGAGATTTATCCTTACAGAAGGACTCATCGTAGAAGAGAGGGTCATTGTTTTAAGATAGGTGCCCTTTGCGCCCTGCGGTTTCGCCGCTACTACCGCGCGAAAAGCAGCATTGATATTATCGCGGAGAGATTCCTTCGGAAAGGAAATTTTACCAACAGGCATCTGTAGATTGCCATCTTTATCCATCTTGAATTCTATCCGTCCCTTCTTCAAGTCTGAAATGATCTGATCCACCTCAAAGGTAACTGTTCCCATCTTGGGATTCGGCATAAGACCGCGGGGACCAAGAACTTTTCCCAACACCGCGATATTTTTCATCATATCCGGAGTGGCAACCACTGCATCAAAATCAAGCCATCCTCCCTTAATCGTATCAATTAATTCCACACCGCCAACATGATCCGCGCCTGCGGTCTTTGCCTTCTCAGCATGCTCTCCCTGCGCAAAGACCAAAACACGGATGTTTTTTCCGCTTCCATGTGGAAGATTCACCGAACCTCTTACAGGCTGTTGTAATTTTTTTACATCCACCCCTAGTTTAAATGTTGCTTCCACTGTTTCATCAAACTTTACAGAAACTCCATAGTTTTTTAAAACCTCAAGAGCTTCTTCAAGAAGATAGAGTTTCTTCGCTTCCCTCTTTTCTGTCAAAGATAGATATCGTTTTGATCCTGTAGGCATAAATACTCCTTAAGCTTAAGCTAAGCGCTTATTCCAATATTATTCCTTTGCTACCTCAATTCCCATGCTTCTTGCAGACCCTTCCACCACCTTCACCGCCTCTTCCAAATCTTCGGTATTTAGGTCGGGCATCTTAATCTTTGCAATCTCTTCAACCTGCTTTCGGGTAACTTTTCCTACCTTGTCTCTATTCGGCTGTCCGGATCCTTTTACTAAATTCGCCGCTTTTTTCAGAAGAACCGCCGCAGGAGGAGTTTTCAGAACAAAGGAATAGGAACGATCGTCAAAAACAGTAAGAACCACAGGAATAATATCTCCCTCTTTTCCTTTTGTCTGCGCATTGAAACTTTTGCAAAAATCCATGATATTAAGACCGTGCTGTCCCAATGCAGGACCCACCGGCGGTGCAGGTGTTGCCTGAGTCGCCGGAATCTGCAATTTTATTACCGCTTTTGCCTTTTTTGTGCTTTTTTGTGCCATGGTTACACCTTTTCAACTTGCCAAAAGTCCAGTTCTAAAATAGTTGATCTTCCAAAAATTGAGACACTTACGCGTAATCGTTCCCGTTCGTTGTTCACTTCTTCCACAATCCCTTCAAAATTAATAAACGGACCGTTTTTCACTTCAATCTTATCGCCCCGGTTAAATTCCACTTTAGGAACCGGCTTTGATTTTCTGTCTTCAAGTTCCTGAAGGAGTTGGCTGATTTCGCGTTGTTCCAGCGGCGCGGGCTTTATTCCTGCACCAAGAACTTTGAAAACACCGGGCGTAGTCTGTAGAAGATGCCATGTATGTTCATCTACTTCGCCCGCAGTCTCCACGAGAATATATCCGGGAAGAAACTTACGTTTCCGAACCTTCTTCTCTCCCTTCGCGAGATCTATCACATCTTCTTCTGGAACAATCACCTGAAGTATTGTATCGTTTGGTGCTCCACATCGGGCCTCAATAAGTTTTTTAATCTTATTTTCTTGTCCGGTCCGCACGTGAAACACATACCATCTTGACATGCTCACCTCACAATGGCTGCCACAAACCTAGAAAAAATTACATCAATAAAACCAATAAAAAAACCAATGATTACTAAAAGAATCAATACCATAACCGTGGTTCTTTTCAACATTTGTACAGTAGGCCAGGTTACTTTCTTTACTTCAAGCCTGCTTTCACGTAAAAAATATTTAATACGTTTCATCATAGTATTGACCTGTTAATCGCATCTTCCTTCATCGTATGCAGCAGGCCTGGGAGGACTCGAACCTCCAACAAACGGATTTGGAGTCCGCCGCTCTGCCAATTAGAGCTACAGGCCTATCTTGTTTCTCGGTGCAGTGTATGTTTACGACATGTAGAACAGAATTTCTTGAGTTCAATGCGGTCTTTTGTTTTCTTCTTATTTTTAGTCGCACTATAATTTCTGTTTCTGCACTCTGAACATGCAAAAATTATGATATCTCTCATTGTCTCCTCAAGATTTTCAGGCAATAACTTCTGTAATGGCGCCAGCGCCCACGGTACGGCCGCCTTCGCGAATCGCGAATCGTAAGCCTTTCTCAAGCGCGACCGGCATAATTAGTTCTACATCCATCTCTATATGATCTCCGGGCATCACCATCTCTACACCCTCGGGAAGAGCAATGGAGCCGGTAATGTCTGTGGTACGAAAATAAAACTGTGGCCGGTATCCATTAAAAAAGGCTGTATGCCTTCCACCTTCCTCTTTCTTTAAAACATATACCTGCGCCTTGAATTTCTTATGCGGAGTAATAGAACCCGGTATCGCCGCGACCATCCCCCGCTCTACCTGATCCTTCTCAACACCGCGCATCAATAAGCCTACATTGTCTCCGGCCTCTGCATCATCCAATATCTTCCGAAACATCTCTATACTCGTTACTACAGTCTTGCGAGGGGATTCTTTCAGACCCACCAACTCTACTTCCTGACCCGCAACAATCTTTCCGCGCTCTACACGACCAGTCGCAACCGTACCACGGCCTGTGATGGAAAAAACATCCTCCACTGCCATCAAAAAGGGCTGGTCTATCGGACGCGCCGGTGTGGGAATATAACTGTCAATCGCATCCATCAAATCCCAGATCGGTTTTGCTTTTTCATCGTTCCGATCTCCTACTTCGCTATTTAATGCGGACAACGCACTCCCTTTCACTATCGGAATGTCGTCGCCAGGAAAATCATACTTTGACAGAAGTTCTCGTACCTCTAACTCTACCAACTCTATCAATTCAGGATCTTCTATCATATCCATCTTATTCAAAAATACCACAATCGCCGGAACTCCCACCTGTCTCGCCAACAAAATATGTTCGCGCGTCTGCGGCATCGGTCCGTCCGGAGCACTCACCACCAATATCGCGCCATCCATCTGCGCCGCGCCGGTAATCATATTCTTAATGTAATCCGCGTGACCAGGACAATCTATATGCGCATAATGCCTCTGCTCTGTCTGATATTCTATATGCGATATATTGATCGTTAGACCCCGCTCTTTTTCTTCAGGAGCCTTGTCTATCTCGTCGTATCCCAACTGCTCGGCCTGACCCGCTTTTGACAATACCTGCGTTATCGCACTGGTCAGTGTCGTCTTCCCATGATCCACGTGCCCGATCGTCCCTATGTTTACATGGGGCTTCGTCCGGACAAATTTCTCCTTCGCCATTACTCCCTCCCGGGTTGCACGGAATATACTACTGTAAGAAAAACGACAGCTGCTGATGGGAATCGAACCCATGACCCCGTCCTTACCAAGGACGTGCTCTACCTCTGAGCCACAGCAGCGAAGATAGAATGTATATTTTACAGGAATTTTTTTTACTGTCAAACAAATTGCATTATGGAAAAAAACTCAGGGATATCTTCTGTATCATACCATGCTTCAAAAGAGATACAAAATCTGAATAGAAGCATACTCGGGCCTCTTACTATAAAAAAGTTTGCTCTATAAAAAGAAAGAAGACCGCCTTCTCTAAGTTCATGAAATTTCTTCCTGACCGGAAAAAACAGAATCATTGCCGGTTCCGAGAAATTCTCGGACTCATCTTTTTTGCAAACAATAAGAGCGGGATACGGGATTTGAACCCGTGGCTTCGACCTTGGCAAGGTCGCACTCTACCGCTGAGTTAATCCCGCCTTCTTCTTTCTTTATAGATATAAAACAAGTAATACAATAATGTAAGAGTATATCCTATTTTTTTTTTCAAATCAAGACTGACTGACTGAAATACCTCTCCTGTTTTTTTTACTTCCCTTCTTCGGCAGAGGAAAAAGGAATCGGCATACCGAGTATCTCCAACAGGCTCCGCATATCAGAAGGAAGCGGAGAAAAAGAGAGAAGAGGACTTTTCTTTACAGGATGTATAAATTCAAGACGAACCGCATGGAGCGCCTGACGAGAGATCTTATCATCCGGCATACCATACAAGATATCGCCTATCACAGGAAAGCCAAGAAAAGAGAGCGTAATTCTAATCTGATGGGTTCGTCCTGTTACAGGTTCTACTGAAAGAAGGGTATGATGAGACCCTTTATGAAGAATACGAAAACGGGTAATCGCGACCTTGCCTTGAGAAAAAGCAACCCTCATCTCTGTATGTCGATCTTCTCTATGGTCAAGCCGAAGACGAACCTCTGGAAGATCCGTAGGAAAGGCGCCCTTTACAATAGCAAGATACTCCTTTTTTATAGTACGTTCCCGAAACTGCGCAATAAGAGAAAGATAGGAAGTGTCATGTTTGGCAAAAACAATCGCGCCCGAAGTATCGCGATCAAGACGATGCACAACCCCTGGTCTATGTGGAAGTCCGGTAGGAGCAAGAGAGGTATGGCTAAGAAGCATCTCAACAAGGGTCTGGCCTTTTATGCCCGGCGCAGGATGCGTTACAATGCCAGGAGGCTTATCAAGAACAATAAGATCCTGGTCTTCATAAAGAATCGAAACTGTAAGAGGCAAAGAAGAGGGGTACTCGCTCGGAGAAGGAGCGGGAGGGTTCTGCCACTCTATCACATCACCCTCTTTTAGCATAAGAGAAGGAGAAGCCGAAAGACCGTTTACCTTGACATATCCTTCTTTAATCTTTCGTTTCCATCCTTCCCGGGAACCACCTTCCGTAGTTAAAAATTTATCAAGCCGTTCAGAAGAAGAAGCAAAGTAAGTTCTTCTCTCAACCCCCGCGTTCTTACTAAAATCCGAGTTCATCCGCTTTCTATCTAAGATATAAAAGAAAGAAAATCTATCTTCTTCTACGTGCTAATTCCTTAACAAGTTCAAGGGCAATCACATTCCGTTGAATCTGGTTCGTTCCCTCATAAATCTGGGTGATTTTCGCGTCGCGCATCATCTTTTCAACAGGATATTCTCGCATATAACCATATCCGCCAAATACCTGCACTGCATCCACCGTAACCTTCATCGCTACGTCAGACGCAAATACCTTTGACATCGCAGAATCTTTTGAAACATCTTTAACACCACTGTCAATCATCCGCGCCGCGGCATAGGTAAGAGCCCGCGCCGCCTCAATCTGAATCGCCATATCCGCTAAAATATGCTGTATTGCCTGAAACGATCCTATTGACTGTCCAAACTGTTTCCGCTGATGAGAATATTCTACCGCGGCATCCATAGCGCCCTGCGCAATTCCCAGCGCCTGTGCAGCCACTCCAGGACGACTTGTATCAAAGGTTTTCATTGCCACAAGAAATCCAATTCCTTCTCTTCCCAATACATTCTCTTTCGGAACCCGACAGTCGGTAAAAATAAGTTCCCGCGTGGAGGATGCTCTAATACCAAGTTTCTTTTCTTTCTTTCCGAAAGTAAATCCTTCCATTCCCTTCTCCACGATAAAGGCAGTTGCGCCCCGCGCGCCTTTTTTTGGATCGGTAACTGCAACCACAGAGTAGGTTTCTGCCTCGCCGCCATTGGTAATCCACTGTTTTGTTCCGTTCAAGATATAGCAATCTCCCTCTTTTCTTGCTGTTGTCCGAATGCTTCCGGCATCGCTTCCGGCCTCTGCCTCGGTAAGACCAAAAGCCGCTATCTTTTCTCCTTTCGCAAGCGCAGGAAGATATTTCTTCTTCTGTTCTTCATTGCCAAAAAGAAGGATTGGAAATGTTCCCAAAGCCGAAGCCGCTATCCCAAGAGAAATTCCACCGCATACACGGCTTAACTCCTCAATAACCAAACAAAGCTCAAAGACTCCAAATCCCATACCGCCGTATTCTTCTGGAATATAAACTCCACAAAGATCCGCCTGAGAAAAGGCCTTAACCATCTCCCATGGGAATTCCTCTGTTTCATCGTAATACGCACGTTTTGGAAGAATCTTTTCCACCGCAACTTCGCGAGCAAGGGTGCGAATCATAGATTGTTCTTCAGTAAGCAAGTAGTCCATTACTCCTCCCGATAGGTTTGGGCAACAAGACAGATGTTGTGACCGCCAAACCCAAATGAATTTGAAATTGCGGTATGAACCTCAGCCTGACGCGCAATATTAGGAACATAGTCAAGGTCGCATTCAGGGTCAGGAACCTCATAATTAATGGTTGGAGGGATTATACGATCCCTGAGCGTAAGCATTGTTGCCGCAAATTCAACGGCGCCCGCGGCGCCGAGAAGATGACCTGTCATGGATTTGTTGGAACTAATCGCAACGTTTGACGCCCGCGCTCCGAAAAGACGTTTAATCGCCACGGTTTCACTTTTGTCGTTCAACATAGTAGAGGTGCCATGCGCATTGATATAGTCTACCTCTGAGATAGAAACTTTTGTGGAATCAAGCGCTGACTTCATACAAAGGTATGCGCCATCTCCCGCGGGATCCGGCGCCGCAATATGGTAAGCGTCACAACTCATGCCATATCCTTTGAAAAGTCCGTAAATGTGCGGCGCGTTCCGCTGTTTCGCATGTGAAAGCCGTTCAAGAATGAGAATACCCGCACCTTCTCCCATAATAAAACCATCTCGTAATTGATCAAAAGGACGGCTCGCCTTCTTTGGATCGTCGTTTCTTGTGGAAAGTGCTTTCATACTACAGAAACCTGCAAGCCCTAAAGGAGTAATACAGGATTCTGTACCGCCTGCGATAATTGCATCCGCACGTCCCGCATGAAGCATATCTAACGAAACCGCCAGCGCATGCGCTCCCGAAGCACACGCGCTTACCGTAGCAAAGTTGGGTCCCTTTGCTCCAATGGTAATCGCAATCTGTCCCGCGGCCATATCAGGAATCAGCATGGGAATCAAAAAAGGCGAAACCCGGTCAGGACCTCCAGAAAGAAGAATGGAATGTTGCGCTTCAATAACCCGAAGCCCTCCGATACCGGATCCGATTACCACACCAACACGCGCGGCCTTCTCCTTGTCAAAAGAGAGCGCGCTGTCGTCAAGCGCCTCAAAGGTTGCCTTTAATGCGAACTGAACAAATGCATCAAGACGGCGAAAAGTCTTTTTATCCACACGATCGCATTCAACACGGCCTACCTCAGAAGCAATACGTGAAGGATACGCAGAAGCATCAAACCCTTTGATAGGCGCAATAGCGGTTTCGCCCGCACACAATGCGCTCCATGTGCTCTTTGCATCAATGCCGACTGGAGTAACAAGGCCAATGCCAGTTACTACAACCGGATCTTTCATGCTTTTTTCTTCTCCTCAAGATAGCTAATCGCATCGCCCACAGTTCTAATTTTTTCAGCATCTTCGTCGGGAATCTCTACGCCGAACTTTTCTTCAAAATCCATCACGAGTTCAACAGTATCAAGAGAGTCTGCGCCAAGATCATCTACAAACGAGGCGTTCTCAGTGATTTCTCCCGCGCCAACCTGAAGTTTTTCCATAACAATCTCTTTTACGATCCGTTCAATTTCGCTTCTATCCATCTCTCCTCCTGTCTAAAACAATAAAGGGTTGCCTTTCTTCCGATATGAAATGTATCTGCTTACATCACCAAACCACCATCAATCCTTATCACCTGCCCTGTTAAATATGCCGCATGATCCGAGGCAAGAAAGGCAGTTACTGCCGCCACATCTTCCGGAGTACCAAAACGACCGAGAGGTATTCTCTCAAGCATCTGGTTGCGTACGGTCTCGGGAAGTTTCTCTGTCATCGGTGTAAGAATATATCCCGGCGCAATCGCATTTACCGTAACATGAGAACGCGCAAATTCTTTAGCGCATGTTTTAGTCAATGCAATTAATCCTGCCTTGGAAGCCGCGTAATTTGCCTGACCGACATTTCCAATCTCACCAATAATAGAAGCAACATTGATAATCCTTCCCGAGCGTTGCTTCCACATCATGCGAGCCACTATTTTACAACAAACGAAAGCGCCTTTCAAGTTTACCGAAAGAACTCTATCCCACTCATCTTCTTTCATACGAAAAAGAAGAGCGTCTTTGGTAATACCCGCATTATTCACCAGTACGTCTATCCTTCCAAAACGATCCATTGCCCGCGTTACGGCAGAGTCAACCTCTGCCATAGAAGTAATATCAACCTCATCCGCAAGAAGACTGACTCCTTCGTTAGAAAGTTGTTTCACCATAGCCTCTGGCTTTACAACATCCCACAGAACAAGAGAACTCTTCTCCTTTGCAAACTGCTTCGCCATTGCCCTACCCAATCCTCCGGATGCTCCTGTAATAAGAACTACTCTTGTCTGTTTCATTCTCACTCCTATGTTGAAAGCAGAGATATCACTTCCTGAATAGAGGAGATATCTTCTCCATGAAAAGCTTGCACCTCGGGAACGGTTCTTTTCGCAAGCCCGCATAAGACATTTTTCGGTCCAAGTTCAACAAACGCATCTAAAGAGAGAAGAGAAAGAGCCTGTAAAATATGAACCCAGCGCACTGATTCCACAATCTGCCTTCCAAGCGCGCTCTGGATCTCTTCTGGTTCGCGTACCGGTTTTCCAGTGCAATTCGCATAAACAGGAAATAATGGTGAAGAAAAATCTGCCTTCTCCAAGGTTACAAGAAATGCATCCTGCGCAGAACGCATCAGCGAAGTATGAAACGCGCCAGATACCGGAAGAGGTATCGCTTTAACCCCTCGTTCTTTCAGAAGCCGCAAAAAAGCAGAGATCGCTGTTTCACTCCCTCCCGCAACAGTCTGTCCAATACTGTTGTAATTAGATATCTCCACTCCCGGAGATTCTTTTACTAAGGCGAGAATTTCTTCTTCGCTCTTTCCCAATACCGCAACCATCTTTCCAGGAAAAGTATCCGCGGCCTCCTGCATTAAACGGCCGCGCTCTGCCACAAGAGTAAAACCAACCTCTGCGCTTATTGCTCCTCCCGCAGTCAAAGCAACATATTCTCCAAGGCTATGACCCGCCGCCGCCACTGGTAAGATAGAAAAACGTTTAGAAAACCATCTCCAACAAGCAAGACCCGCGGCATATAAGGCAACTTGACAATAGGAAGTCTGAGTAAGGGTTTCCACAGGTCCGGTAAAGATAAGTTCCGCAAGATCTCTTCCTATACAATCCGACCCTATAGCAAAAAGATCTCTAATCTCCGAAGAGTCTTCATACAAATCCCGCGCCATACCAATATATTGAGATCCCTGTCCCGGGAAAAAAAGCGCGTACCGCTTCTTCATACTTCATTCTCCTTCCATCGTAAAAGAGAGGCCGCCCAGGTAAGTCCTGCTCCAAATGTAACAAGACATACAATATCGCCCGGAGCAATGATTTTCTTCTGTGAAGCCTCGTGAAGCGCCACTCCCACCGAAGCGGCGGACATATTCCCGGTATGTTCAATATTTACAAAAAATCGTTCCATAGGAACCGAAAGCACTTTCGCCACTCCCTGAATAATTCTGATATTTGCCTGATGAGGAATAAAAAATGCAATATCTTCTAATGTTAATCCGTTTTTAGCAAGAAGAGATTTTGCCGCATCCGCCATAGCGGAAATCGCAATCCGAAAAAGTGCGGAACCCTCCATTTTCATACTGTGAAGATGGCCTTCCACCGTATCAAACGAAATACTTTGAAGAGATCCGCCGGCAGGAACATAAAGAAGATTCCAATATTTTCCGCCTGCCGCGATAAGAACATCAAGAATATGATGTCCCCTTCCGGTTCCCAATACCGCGGCAACCGCTCCGTCTCCAAGAAGCACACAGGTAGACCTGTCTGTATAATCAAGGTATCTGCTCATACATTCCGACGCTATCACCAACACCTTTTTATACCGTCCTGTTTCAACAAAATTTCTTGCTGTTTCTAGTCCGTACAGAAATCCGGAACAGGCGGCGGAAATATCAAAACAGGGACAATCTTCTATTCCAAGTTTTTCCTGAATAAGACAGGAGGTCGCTGGAAAAGACATATCCGGCGAGATAGTAGAACAAAGAATCAACTCTATCTCGGAAGGAGAAATACCCGCATCCTGAATTGCCTGTCTTGCCGCATATACGCCAAGATCAGATGAACCCTGGCCCTTAGGACACATTCTCCTTTCACGGATACCGGTTCTTGAAATAATCCATTCATCAGAGGTATCCACCATCTTTTCAAAATCAGCATTGGTAAGAACCAACTCGGGAAGGTAGGATCCGAGCCCTTCAATTACGGCATGGTCCATTGCGAGCTTGCCTCTTTGAGTTTTGTAAGAAATGTTCTATCAATCATTGTACGTCCCATTGTTAATCCATTGTAGATCGCTCTGGGAGAAGAACGTCCATGGCTTATAATCACCACTCCGTCCACACCAAGCAACACACCACCACCATAGGCGGAATAGTCAAAGGCCTTAGCAAAATTCTTTAGGCTGTTCTGCGCGATCGCCATACCGATTCTGCCACGAAAAGATTCGTGCATTCCCCGCACTAACATTGATTTAAAAGATTTCACCATCCCTTCACTTACCTTCAGAATCATATTGCCATTAAAGCCATCAGTAACAAGAATATCGGTTTTTCCGGAAAAAATTTCATGGCCCTCAATATTTCCAACAAAAGAAAGCCGCTTTTCCGAAGCAAGAATCCGGTAGGTCTTCTGCCGAAGTTCGTCACCCTTTTTTTCTTCCTCTCCAATATTTAAAAGTCCAATCTTCGGCTCTTTGATCCCTAAGACTTCTCGTGCATACAAATCTCCCATAAAGGCAGATTGTACCAATTGATTGACTTTAGGAGAAACATTGGCTCCCACATCAAGAAAAAGGGTTATTCCACCCCGAAGATTCGGAAGATGGACACAAATAGAGGGCCGTTCTATACCCTTGATCATTCCAAGTTTCCCTACGGCAAGAGAAACAAAGAGCGCCGTGTTTCCTGCACTGTACGCCACATTTGCCCGACCCTCCTTCAAAAGCCGGAGAACCTCATGGATCGTTGTATCCTTCTGTTTGAAAATCCCAAGAGTCAACTTACTGTCCATAGGAATATAATGGGTACAATGAAGATAGGAAAGAGTATGAGGATTTTCCGAATGAAGAAGACGGCGCATCTCTTGTTCTGGTCCCACCAACAAAAATTCTGTAAGACGATCCTCCCGCATAAATAGCTTTATTCCATCCACTACCGCGGAAGGAGCATGATCTCCGCCCATACCGTCAACTGCTATTATCGGCTTCATTTCTTAGCGGATTTTGCGCCCTTCTTCGCCTTAGAAGGTACCGCGAGAGTACCCTTATAATATCCGCATGCCGCACAAACCCTATGGGGCAATTTCAAAACTCCGCACTGTGTGCATTTAGAGAGATCTGTCGCAACAAAACGGGTACTTCCACGTCGTTTATTGGTTCTACTATGTGAATGTTTTCTCTTTGGATTCGGCATCGTGCCTCCTCTCCTTCTAAGTAACGGTCCTTCAGGTAAATTTTTCTCGTAATCTCTGCGCAACTATTTCTGGAACGAACTTTTTAATAGATCCGTGAAACTGCGCAATCTGTCTCACCATTGAAGAACTCAGGTAAAGGTATTCTTCTCTCGGCATAAGAAAAATAGTTTCTACTTCTTCCATAAACTGCCTGTTGGTAAGAGCCATTTGAAATTCATAATCAAAATCTGAAACCGCACGAAGCCCCCTTATCACAAGAGAAACTTTTTTTCTCCTGAGATAATCCACTAGAAGCCCATCAAAAGATTCTACCCGCACATTGTCATAATCTTTAAAAACTTCTTTCAACATTTCCGCTCTCTCTTCAAAAGAAAAGAGACTCTTCTTCTGCGGATTATGCGCTACCGCGATAATAATACATTCAATAAACTTCTGGCTTCGTTCCACAATCTCAATATGTCCGTTTGTAACAGGATCAAAACTTCCCGGATAGACCGCGGTCTTCATAATCCCTTCCTCTGGTAAAGAAAAAGCCGTGTGTCTCCATACTTCCGATTAAAAAAAAGGTCCCATGCAGAAAAACCCGAGATTTCTCTTTTTTCAGAGCATTCAAGTACGGCGATTCCTCCGGGAAGAACTAAATCCTCGCACAAACAAAAGAGTTCTGCAATCTCGTTCGGCGCTTTTTGATAAGGCGGATCAAGAATCAGTATCTCTACCTTTCTTCTCTGTGAAGAAAGCAATGAAATCGCCACTTCCGCGTCATGCTGTAAAAGTTCCGTACAATCTTCAAGCCCGAACGTAATAAGGTTTTTTGTAAGCAAACGGCAGGCTTCACGATCTCTTTCCACAAAAATCATGGAGCGAGCGCCTCTACTAAGAGCTTCAATGCCAAGGCCGCCTGTTCCCGCAAAAAGTTCTAAACCGTCTCTTCCCGAAACCCAATCTCCTAACACATCAAAGATCGCTTCGCGGACAATGGATTTAGTAGGCCGAACAAGAGTATTTTTTGAGAGGAAAAACCGCCGGCCTTTCAATGATCCGCCAATAATCCTCATAACCTCAACTTATAAGAGCCCTTTCTCTGCCAATCCACCAACAATGAAGTTGCTACAAATATTGAGGAATAAGTCCCCACCACAAATCCTATACAAAGAGCAAGCGAAAATCCACGGAGAGATTCTCCTCCTAAGAAAAAGAGCAACAAGACCATAATAATGGTCGTAATTCCTGTAAGAATCGTACGACTAAGGGTTTCGTTGATTGCCTGATTAAAGAGCTCAATATAATTGGATGACCGAGTCTTCCGCATACTCTCCCTGATACGGTCAAATATCACAATCGTATCATTTATTGAAACTCCCGCAATAGTAAGGAGCGCGGCAATAATTTGGGTGTCAATTACATATCCAAGCATAACCATTACTCCTACCACAAAAAGCAAATCATGAAAAATCGCGAGTGTCGCACAGGTGGCAAAATGAAACTCAAACCTGATAGTAATATAGATCAACATTCCGAAAAGCCCAATAAAAAAGGCCATCAATGCCCGATTTCTCAAAGAAACACTCATAGAAGGTGAAACCTCCGACCTTCCCTTTACCTCTACAAAATCCGGTCCAAACTCCTCTGTAAGAAGCGCGGCTATCTTCATTGCGGTATTAGGAGGACTTTTGATAATAAACTGATCATGGGTAGAGCCAACCTCTTGAACTACTATCTCAGAAAGATTAAGCCGGGAAACAGCCTGTCGCACATGAACCACGGAAGAAGGAGCTTTGGTACCAATTCTTAGCATATCTCCACCTACAAAATCTACACCGAAATTGCTTTTTCCGCGTATTGCGAAAGTAATGATTCCAGCAAGAATAACCGTAAGTGAAAAAAGATATGCCCATTTTCGTTTTCCGAGAAAATCAAAATTGGTCTTTTTAATCAGTTCCATAGCACTAAATCCTTAGGTGTTCGATCTTCCTGGACGAAAGAATAAAATCTACAATCGCCTTCGTCACAAAGACCGCGGTAAAGAGGTTTGCGACCATTCCAATCGTCAGAGTAAGGCCAAACCCCTTGATAGACCCTTCCCCCAACAAGAAAAGGATAATGCCGCTGATCCCAGTGGTAATATTGGAATCAATAATCGCGCTCCATGCCCGGTGGTATCCTGCTTCCACTGCCGCTAATGGCGACTTTCCCGCACGAAGTTCTTCCCGAATACGTTCAAAAATAAGAATATTGGCATCCACCGCCAATCCACAGGTAAGTACGATACCCGCGATACCCGGAAGAGTCATAACACCTTTGATTACCGAGGTTACCGCAAGAAGAATAAGAATATTAATCGCCAACGCAATATTCGCAAGCATCCCAAAAGCAAGATAGTAAATCATCATAAAGACTACCACCACTATTGCTCCGTAAATTGAAGCACGAAGCACTTTCTGAATATACTCGCGTCCTAATGTAGGACCCACAACCTCCTGATAAATGATCTCGGCCTTCGCGGGAAGTGCGCCAGCTCGTAAGACCAATGCAAGTTCCCTTGCCTCATCCATTGTAAACTGACCGGTAATCTGCGCCCGACCATCTGGAATTCTTGACCTGATTGAAGGAGCAGATTTTATTACGCCATCAAGAACAATCGCAAGACGTTTTCCAATATTCTCCGAGGTTACCTGACTAAAAATTTCTGCTCCCTCTTTATTTAGAACAATATTTACCTCGGGAAAGCCTGATGAATCATACGCTACATAGGCATCTACTAAAGATGAACCGGTCATTTCAGGAGTCTTCTTCACTAGAAGAGGAGAAGATTCTCTTGAAACACCCCGTTCATCCTTACTCCAAGTAGAAAGAAGTTCATACCCTACAAGCGCGCTTTCCGAGAGAGTCGCCTCGTTTCTAACAAGACGAAACTCCAAAAGCGCGGTTTTACCAATAATTTCAATCGCTCTCTGAGGATCGCTGATACCGGGAAGATCCACAATAATATGGTTGGTTCCTTCCTTTTGAATAATGGGTTCGCTGACTCCAAGTCCATCCACTCTGTTTCGGATAATCTCAAGAGCCCGATCAGTTACATCAGAGATAGATTTATCTGTACTCTTTGGTTTTTCCACCTCAAGTACCACATGGATCCCGCCCTGAAGGTCAAGACCCCGCCGTATCTTCTTTTCCAAAGGATGAATCTGCCAAATACTTGCGCCAACAATCGCAATAATCAGAAGTATCTTCCATCCAGAATTTCGCCTCATTTTTTCACCTTTTCCGGGTCAAAAACCTTTCTTTCCTCTATATTCCACGCGCCTTTCTTCAGATGCCGGTAAAAACAGGAATAATATCCTGTATGGCACGCGGCCACATGCTGATGCACGGTAAGAAGCAAAGCATCGCCATCACAGTCAAGACGTATTTCCTTTACTTCCTGCACATGACCGGAACTTTCTCCCTTTAACCAGAGCTTCTTCCTGCTTCTGCTCCAGAAATGGGCTTTTCCTGTAGAGATTGTCTTTTCAAATGCTTCACGATTCATCCAGGCAAGCATAAGAACCGTTCCCTTCTCATCCCGCACAATCGCAGGAAAAAGGCCCGCCTCGTTCAATCGTATCTCTTTCAAAAGATCTTCCATATCTTCTTTCCTTCCCTTATGCAAAAAGAGCGCCATACAAAATAAGGTTCTTTCTGTTCCAACCGCATCCTGAAATCATAAAGAAAAAAGTGTACCACTATTCAGATTCCAATGCAAACAGAAGAATCCGGCCCCTTACTTTGTTATATCTTTTTCCTTTAAGGCGATGAATCTTTCAAGTTCCTTGACGATACGACCCGCAAGCCGTTTTTTTGAAAAACCAGAACAATTCTCATTCTCTCCATTCTTCCAGATAAGATATATTCTCGCTTTTTCAGGATTCTCTCCAAAGTTTTCCGGACCATTAACAAGAATCAGGTCAAGATCTTTTTTCTTCAGTTTTTTCATTCCGTTCTCTATCAAATCACTGCTTTCAACCGCAAACCCAATGGTAATCATTCTTTGATTTCTTCTTTGAAGAGATGTTTTCTGAAGAATGTCAGGATTAGGGTCCAACTGAAGAGACCAGCTTTTCTTTTCTTTCAACTTTTCAGAAGAATGTATGACCGGGCGCCAATCTGTTACCGCGGCAGACATCACTAGCGCATCAAAATATGGAATCCTCTCCATAACCGCCTGATACATCTCTTGCGCAGAAACGACATGCACCACAGGAATTCCTTCCCTCTCACGCGAAGAAACAGGACCAGCAATGACAGTTACAGTATGTTTTTTCTCTCTGGCGGCACGCGCAATAAGAAATCCAAAGGTTCCTGTAGAAGGATTACTTAAAAATCGGACAGGATCAAGGTATTCTCGCGTGGGTCCCGCGGTAATAAGGATACGCATTACTCTTCTCCTGCGAGAAGTTCTAGCTCAGCACGAATAAAACGGTCAAGATCTCCATCCATCACCGCATCTACATTGCCTGTTTCTACAGAAGTCCGATGATCTTTTACCATCGTATAAGGACAAAAAACATAAGAGCGAATCTGGCTTCCCCAGGCAATCTCCTTCTGAAGTCCACGTTTTGCTTCATCCTGTTTTTTAACCTCTTCCAGTTGAAGTTGATATAATTGACTGCGAAGAAGGCGCATAGCGGTTTCTCTATTCTTAAACTGAGATCGTTCAGTCTGACATTGCACCACAATACCCGAGGGAATATGGCGGATCCGAACCGCGGTCTCAACCTTATTTACATTCTGTCCTCCTGCTCCGCCAGAACGGAAAGTATCCATTTCAAGATCTTCCTCTCTGATCTCAATCTTTACGTCTCTATCCACTTCCGGAATGATAGTTACCGCCGCAAAACTGGTATGGCGCCGTTTGTTGGTATCAAAGGGCGAAATTCTCACCAACCGATGTACGCCTGTTTCTCCTTTAAGATAACCATACGCATTAGCGCCGATAATCATAGCGGTAACTCGTTTTAACCCCGCCTCTTCTCCGGGAAGAAAGTCCACTGTCTCTATCTTCATATTCTTCTGAGACGCCCATTTTGAATACATCCTAAAAAGCATACCGACCCAGTCGCATGCCTCGGTACCTCCGGCTCCGGCATGTAACGTAAGAATCGCATTATTCGCATCCTCGGGCTCCGCAAAAAAAAGCTGTAAACTCCATTGCGCAAGAAACTGTTCTAATGCTTCTATCTCTTTACCTGCCTCTTTTTCAAGCTCTATATCCCGATCTTCCGCAAGAAGTTCCTCTATCGCAGAGAGTTCTGCAATCTTTGATTCTACGGTTTCCGCATGTTGTAAAAGATTGGAAAGACGGGACCATTGTTCCATTTTCTCCCGGTCTGTCCTCGGATCCCAGTATCCTTTCTGAAGTTCTTCTTCTCCAAGTTGTTTCAGTCTCTCCCGCTTCGCATCAAGACGAAACTTGCTCTTCATCTCCCGGTACTCTTCCCTCAACCTATGAAATGTCTCTCGTTTATGCGCATCCATCCTCTGATTCCTTAGATAATTCCTTATCAAGCACCTTCCAAATTTCTTCAAGAAGATCTTGAATCCCTTCGCCGGTTAAAGCCGACACCGCATACACCTGTGAAGAAAGTGTATGTAATTCTTTTATCTCTTCGCTTCCTTGGGAAATATCTCTTTTATTCGCGGCAACAATCTCCGGCTTCTTCACCAATACGGGACTGTATGCTTCAAGTTCTTTACGAATCACTCTATACCGTTGAGCGGCTCCGGGTAAGGAAAGATCAACAAGGTGAAGAAGAATCTTGGTACGTTCTATATGACGAAGAAACTGTATCCCAAGACCCGCTCCTCCCGACGATCCTTCAATAAGTCCGGGAATATCGGCGGCTACAAAGGTTCTATGACCGGAAAGGGTTACTACTCCAAGGGAAGGAATGATCGTAGTAAACGGATATGACGCCACCTTTGGCCGTGCGCGAGATACCTTGCCAAGGAATGTTGATTTCCCTGCGTTAGGAAGACCCACTATTCCCACATCTGCAATGAGTTGAAGAACTAATTTAAGAGAACGTTCCTCTCTCTTTTCTCCTAAAGTAGCAATACGGGGAGCTTGATTAATTGAGGTTGCAAAACGCGCATTTCCTTTTCCGCCTCTTCCTCCAGAATCTATTACGATTGATTTTCCTTCTTTATCCAAATCCGCAAGAAGACGCTCTTCTTCTCCCACACACTCAAATATTAAAGTACCGGGCGGAACGCTAATCACCTTATCTTTTCCATCAAGGCCAGAACATTTAGCGCCGCTTCCCGGTTTTCCATCTTCTGCCTTAAAATGGCGATGATAGGCAAACTCGGTTAATGTCTTGACATTTTTCTTTGCTTCAATAAGAATAGATCCGCCATTCCCTCCATCTCCTCCCGCAGGACCTCCCTTTGGAACAAACTTTTCCCGACGGAATGCAATACATCCATCGCCACCGTCACCTGCCTTCACCCATATCTTCGCTTCATCCATAAATCCAACCATTTCATCTCCTAGAAACAAGCGTAAATCCAGCAAACAATCCTACTGTCAGAAAGAAAATCAACAGAAGAAAAAGCCGCGGCGGATAAGTATGATACCCGAAAATAACTGCTACTACAAGAATCGGAAGAAGTACAATACCCGCAATAATGCGGATACCAGTGGTTTCCAAGCCTTTACTATACCGGGAAACAGTCTCTAACAATTCTTCTTCACGAAGAAGCCGCTGTTCGCTCACCCGCACAAACTCTTCCCAGTTACCGGGAAATGATTCAAAAAAATCCCAGTAAGAACGAAGAATGGATTTTGCTTCAGAGATCCACATAGACTGATGAAGACCTTTTTTTACCAAATGTTCCCAATATTCCCGACTTACTTCAAGGATATTCATCCCAGGCGCCAAGATAGAACAGAGAGATTCAAGATGAAAAAGCGTCTTTCCAAAAAGAGCGAGTTCAGGGTCAACCCGTACATTAATTTTTCTTCCTATCCGCATTAATTCCTGCACAAGACCACCAAGATGTACCTTTGTAATAGGAATACAACTGTAACGGTTCACAAAGAGCGTAATCTCCTCTTCCAAGAAACGTGTTTCTCGCGGAATATCAAAAAGACGGCGAACCGGTGAAATACATCCTTCAATATCTCCCTTTAAGGCCCCCGCAACAATAGCTCCAAGGTTTCTTCGGCGCGAAAGCGAAAGGTATCCTGAAAGACCGAAATCCACTAGAGCCAAACCTTTTTTTTGGCTATACAAGAGATTGCCTGGATGAAGATCTCCATGAAAAAAACCCGTCTCAAAAAGAACCTGAAACACGCTTTTTACCAACCTTCTTACCAATACCTCCCGTTCTTCCATAACCTCGGTAATCCGGATTCCCTCAAATTCTTCCATCACAAGTATTTTTTTTGAGCTCTGATCCCAAAAGACCTTAGGAACGATAATATCCGCGGAAGCAAATGCTTCACGCATTTTTTCCATCATTCCCGCTTCATAGAGAAAATCAAGCTGACGCTGTACATTCTCTCCGAAATCTTCAACAAATTGAAGTATCCGAAATTGTTTCAGTTCTGGAATTCTTTTTTCTGCAATACGAGCAATTTCGTAGATTACCGCAATATCCTGGCGAACAAGGCGATCAATTCCCGGACGTTGCACCTTTACCACACAACGTGTTCCATCCATAAGACAAGCCCTATGAACCTGCGCAATAGAAGCAGAATTAAAGGGCTCAGGATCAAAAGAGGAAAAAACCTCTGAAATATCCGCATGTAACTGAGTCTTTATAATTTCTTTTACTTCTTTAAAAGGGAATGGATCTACTTTGTTCTGGAGTTTTTCAAGTTCATGAAGATACTCTTCGGGAAGAATATCGCCCCGTGTACTAAAAAATTGGCCTATCTTGATATAGGTGGGACCTAATTGTTTCAAGGTTCTTGCAAGCCGTTCCGGCGGAGAAAGCTTATCAACCCGCGGAGATACAGACATTCCCCTCCAACGAAGAAACCTCATAGAAGGTTCGTGAAATATCTGATCAAGAAAATATCCCAACCCTTGGCGAATGACCACGCTTACCACAACCCGTACCCGGTTTATCAATCGTGCGCGACGTCCTATAAGAAAGATATTCATTCTGTCAGTTTCTGGGTTTTTGTAATCTTTACAAAGGGTTTCTCAAGATTCTTATGCAAAGAGATGCGCTTCATTTCTTCAAAAGCTTCCTTCATTCTGGCACATACAACAGCAGGTATGCCTGCCCTGCGTAAGGCCTCTTCAGGAAAGTTGGAAAAGCCCTGTTCCGCAAATATCCGACGCGCTATCTCTCTCCGTTTTTCTCCTATACCGGGAATATTTTCAAAGAAGACTTTGCCGGCATGAGCACTCCTCAATGAACGATGGTAAGTCCGCGCAAAACGATGAGATTCATCTCTAACCCGCTGTAAAAAACGAAGTACCGGCGAATCTGCTGAAAGTCTAAGAGGTTCGCTATCAGGATCAAAAAAAATCAACTCTTCTTTCTTTGCGAGAGCAACCGAAGGGAAATTCTTGCCTGCATCCTCCATTGCGTTGCGCGCCGCGCGCAACTGGCCCGCGGCACCATCAATGAGGATAAAATCGGGCAAAGGATCCTTCTCATGCTTCTGTATACGACGATAAATAACCTCATAAAGCATCGCATAATCATTGATACCCACCACACTCTTTATCCGAAACCTCCTATATCCCGCCTTCCAGGGAACTCCTCCGCGAAAAGATACCTTACTTCCCACGGCAAAGGTTTCTCCCAAATTAGAAATATCGTACCCTTCCACTGTTACGGGAATCGTATCAAGGTTAAAAAGTTCCGCAAGTTTTGGAAGAACATTCTCCTGACGGTACGCAAGAAGTTTCTCTTCCTTTCTCCAGGGAATCCTCTCTTCCATCTTTTCAAGAAGAGAAATCCTCTGCGATAGAATGCGCGCTTCCTCAAAGTTCCATGCTTCCACCGCCTTCTTCAGATCAGAACGAAGCGAACGCCGATATGATTGATATTGTCCGGAAAAAAAGGCGCGAAACCCTTCTACAGCGCGTGCATATCTTTCCAAAGAGACCATTCCCGCACAGGGAGCAAGACAAAGATTCATATAAAAAGCAGTGCAGGGACGCCGCTTCTTCCCAACAGGCAAGGTTTTGCAGGTTCGGAGAGGATAAAACTTTCGCACAAACTTTAACACATTCCGCACACATTCCACATCTGTAAAAGGTCCAAAATACTCGGCATCGGGTTCAGGGCTCTCTCTAACCATGCGAACTGCGGGAAACTGGTCAGAAGTAAGTTTTACCCAAGGATAGGATTTATCATCCTTGAGATCCACATTAAACAAAGGCTGGTACCGCTTGATAAGAGATGCTTCAAGAATAAGCGCCTCGCCTTCTGAAGAGACCGGAATCACTTCTACATCAAAGGTTGCTTCTCCTATTCTTTTACTGCGAAAATCGCGATGGGAAGAAAAATAAGATTTTACGCGGCTTCGTAGACAGGATGCTTTCCCCACATAAATAATAAGATCCGCGCTGTTTCGGAAAAGATATACGCCCGGAGCCTCAGGCAGACGTTTTAGAGCCTTCTTGAGACGGCTTGTCATTGTTTTTTGAAGAAGAAGTATCGGCAGCCTCTTTCTTTTTTGAAACCTCATCCACATAGTTCATCCTAAGATCTGCCAGAAGAGAATCAAAATATCTTTTCTCCTCCTCGCTAAGGTTGCCGCGGCTCTTTTCTTCAAGGCTTTCAAGAATATCAATCACCTGTTTCGCAAAATCAAGATTAGGATCCGCCTTCCCTGTGGCGGGATTGGGAATCTTTCCAAGAGCCTGCCAGCACATAGCATGAAGAAGAGTAAGAAGATTAAAGAATGGATTCTGCTCCATAATACCTCCTGTCATTAAAAAAAGAGTAACTTATCTCAACCCTTTTCTTCTCCCTTTAGTATACTCTGAAAGAAAAAAGCCTGAAAAAAATCTTCACATCCATCTACAAAAAAAGTGCTGAGTACCACCCTCTGTTATCAGTAAAGAGAGCCTCCTCCCGATACCTTGGAAACCGCCATCATAGCAAGTTTCGCTACAATACCAAAAAGTCCGGAAAAAAGAAGAAGGTAGATAATGATAATCCCGAACCGCTCAATCCTGTCATATCCTTGGGCTAACCGCGCAGGAAGAAAGACTCTAACAATACGAGATCCATCCAAAGGAGGAATAGGAAGAAGATTAAAAAGCCCGAGAAGATAATTAATAGTGGCAATATAGAGAAACACGGCCTTGATTCCTCCTGTTACATAGCGTGCGGCCAATGCCGCTATTGTACCGAGAAGAAAGTTCGCCGTGCATCCTGCGATACTTACCAAAATCATGCCTTTATCATAATTTTTAAAGCGAAATGGATTAATAGGAACCGGTTTTGCATATCCGATGATAGGAAGTCCCATCACTGTAAGAGCCAAAGGAAGAAAAAAACTTCCGATAGGATCAAGATGCGGTAAAGGGTTCAAGGTAAGACGTCCAAGAAGATAGGCGGTATCATCCCCTGAATAGTATGCAAGAAGTCCATGCGCATATTCATGGATTACCACGGAAAAAAGGACAATAAATAATGGAAGAATAAGTCCAATCAAATCTATATGCATCCCTGAACTCTCCGATTAAAGGTATCTTCAAAGGTATCTTCTTAAAAAGAAAAGAAGCGACCCAAATAATATATGCGGGAAATTTTTCTCTGAATAAAATAATAAACAATATTTATTATACCGCACACATCCCTAGCATAGCAACCGCGAAAATAGGATCTTCCGCCGCACCATAGAAAAAAGGAGATCAAGAAGAGCGTTGACGCCAGCCGCGAACCTCTGGAAATCTCAAAAGGTAGGCGATACCAAGATAAAGAATCGCGCCTCCTAATCCGCCCGCAAGAATAGAAATCCAAGGATTCACAGAAATAAAGAAGCGACGGAATATTTCCAGCGCCACAGCCCATCCCCCTGACAAAAGCGAGATAGAAAAAATTCTCGGAACAATCCCGGATCCATAGCAAGAACCGAATTTTCTTCTAAAAGCAGAATAAAGAAGAGTGTAATTCAATATCCCAACAACCGAAGTGGCAAACGCAATTCCTCCTTGTCCCCAAAACCGCATAAAAGTCGCATCAAGTACTGCATTAACAGTAATGCTGAAAAGTCCGATCTTTACAGGCGTAAGGGTATCTTTAAAGGCATAAAATCCCCGGGTAAGAAGCATCGCTACTCCATAAAAAGGGATTCCAATGGAGAAAAAAAGAAGAGCAAAAGAAGTTATTTGTACTGAATAAAGATCAAAATTGCCCCGCATAAAGAGCGCGGTAACGGTCTCTGTTCTGTACACCGCGATCCACGCCGCGGCAGGAATCAAGAAAAAAAAGCCGTGAGTAAGGGATTTATTTAAATGGTCACGTACACTCTCTAAATCATTCCTGGCCGCCTGTAAAGAAAGGTGCGGAAGAAGAACCGTCGCTAAAGAAACTCCTATAATGCCTAAAGGAAGTTGATAAATCCGGGTAGCATACCAAAGAGCGGAGACCATGCCTCCTGAAAGACGGTGAGCAAAGGAGTAATCCACAAGAAGATTAATGGGTCCTACCGCGGTACCCACAATGACAGGACTAAAAAGCATAAGCATCTGTTTCAACGCAGGATGGCGCCAGTTCCAATTGAACCGGAGAGGCCCATGTACCTTTGCCACCAACGGTACCTGCACAAGAAACTGTCCCGCACCTCCAAGGATAACTCCGATGCCAAGCACATAAACAGTCTTATCCAGCGCGGCCCCAAACCGAGGCGCAAAAAAGAGAAGGCTCGCGATCCAGAAGAAATCAAGAACTAAAGGATGGAGTCCAGGAAGAAGAAAACTACGGTAGGTATTTAAAATTCCCATACACCATGCCGCAAGAGAAACAAAGAGAAGATAGGGAAACGTAACTCTGAGAAGAAGCGCGACATGGGCAATCTTCGGAGAAAGCATTCCTGTTTTCAGTAAGAACCAAGAAATCCCGAGAATCAACAAGTAAAGAAGAAGTGTTGCTGTAAATAAAAAAGTAAAGACTGCGGAAGCTACTTCACGAGATTCCTTCTTTTTTTCGGGATCAGCCACATATTCGGAAAAAACAGGAATAAAACAGGTACTCAACGCGCCCTCTGCAAGGAGTCCGCGAAAAAAGTTGGGAATCATAAAGGCTAGAAGAAAGGCATCATACACTCCGCTAGTACCAAAATAACGCGCGGTAACCATCTCCCGAAAGAGCCCTGCCACCCTGCACAGAACTGTTACAAGGGAGAGAAGAATAAAAGATTTTTTTACCTTCTGGAAGGTCATGGTTTAGGCTTTAACTGAGGGAAAAGAAGCACATCCCTAATAGAAGCAGATCCTGTTAAAAGCATCATAAGCCGGTCAATTCCAATACCAAGCCCTCCTGCGGGAGGCATCGCAAACTCAAGCGCCTCAATATACTCTTCATCAAGGCTTTTTTCATGGTTGGCAGAGACTGCCACCTCTTGTTGAAACCTCTCTTTTTGATCAATGGGATCGTTCAATTCCGAGTAGGCATTGGCAACCTCCATGCCACCGATATAGAGTTCAAACCGTTCTGTTATAGAACTGTCGCCAACCCGATTCTTTGCAAGAGGCGAAATTTCCGTAGGAAATCCAACTAGAAAGGTCGGTTCCACAAGATCTTTTTCCATTTTTCTTTTGAAAAGAAGATCCAATAAATCAAAGAGTCCTTCTCCAACATCTGCCTCTATTCCTTCTGTCGCAAGACGCTTTTTTACAAGAGAAAGATCTCTCCAATTTTCCACTCCCAACATCTTCCAGCATTCTTCCCATTCTATCCTCTTCCAGGGACGTGCCAAAGAAATCTCCTTTCCACCATACTTCATCGTTCCGCCGCACACTTCATCGGCAATCGCTACAAGCATCTCTTCCGTAAGATCCATCATTGCCTCGCAATCACCATAGGCAAGATAGGCTTCAAGCATAGTAAACTCAGGATTATGTAACGTAGAAATTCCCTCGTTTCTAAAGGAACGATTAATCTCGTACACCTTCTCAAGTCCACCCACCAACAAGCGTTTCAAATAGAGTTCAGGAGCAATACGGAGAAAAAGGTTGATACCAAGCGCATGATGGCGGGTTACAAAAGGCTTTGCCTCCGCTCCACCGGCAATAGGATGCATCATCGGAGTTTCCACCTCAAGAAAACCCTTTTCATCAAGATAACGGCGCATACAAGAGAGCGTCTTCGCCCTCATAAGGAAGATCTTCTGCACCTCACGGTTCATCATCAGATCAAGGTAGCGTTTCCGGTAACGGATCTCAACATCTCTCAGACCATGCCATTTTTCCGGCATTGTTCTGAGTATTTTTGAAAGAAGAGAAAAATCCTTTACTAAAATGGTCAACTGACCGGTATGTGTAAGAAAAAGTTCTCCGGAAACTCCGATAATATCGCCAATATCAAGATTCCGAAACCTCTCCCACATCATATCTCCGAGTATATCCTTCTTACAGTATATCTGTACCTTTCCGGTCCAGTCCGAAAGATCGGCAAAGGCCGCCTTTCCATGCCTCCGCATGGTCATAATCCTTCCGGCAGTAGAAACAATACCCTCTTTCTTTGTAAGGATCGTTCCAATATCTTCCTTCTCAAAACGCCGTCCAAACGGCTCAACACCCTGTTCGGTCCACCAAAGAAGTTTTGCCTTTTTCTCATCTTTTAAAAATTCTTTGCTCATAGATTTTTTACTCCTCGGAAACAGCCTTGATCCGAATAGATAAAATCACTGTATCGTCCGCTTCCTGAATAATGAAAATTTTATGTCCGTAAATAAAGCGTTCTCCAGTCTTAGGAAATTTTCCAAGAAAATCAAGGGCGAATCCTGCGACTGTTTCATAATCGCCATCGGGAAGTTCAAGCCCGAGTTCCTCATTCGCCTTCTCAATTTCCATTGATCCTTTTACCACGATAGAGCTATCAGAAAATCTCTGATAATCTCCGGATTCAATCAGGTACTCGTCGGAAATTTCGCCGACAATTTCCTCAATCAAATCTTCCATTGTTACAAGACCTGCAGTACCTCCATACTCATCTGCCACCAAGGCCATTTGAAGATGCTGTTGTTGAAGTTCCCGAAGAAGATCGTTTACTCTCTTTGTTTCCGGAACAAAATAGGCGGGCCGCATTACTTCTTCCACAAGAAAACTTTCCTCTTTTCCTTGCTGACGAGCAATGACGTCTTTCATATACACCACACCCGCGATAGTATCAATACTTTCCCGATAAACAGGGTATCGGGAAAATCCTTCTTTTACCAAAAGAGAAAAGAGTGCTTGCGCGGGAGTTCCTGCCTCAACCGCCACCATATTCACTCTCGGAACCATAATCTCCTTTACCATTTTATCGCCCAATTCAAAGATACTATGGATCATCTCCCGTTCTTCTTCCTCAATAAGACCCTCTTCCTCGCCCGCGGAGATCATCGCCCGAAGATCTTCTTCGGTAAGAACAGGAATTAAAGAGCCCACTTTAATCTTAAAGGGCATCAAAAAAAGTTCCGCGATACCAGTAAGAAAACGGTTCAAAGGTTCAAAAAAAATAGAAAGGATTTTTACTGTACCCATGGTGTTCATCACGATCCGTTCCGCAAACCTTTTTGCCACAGTCTTAGGAATAATCTCTCCGGCAATAAGAACGAAAAGAATCGCCAGTCCGGTCATAAACACCATACTTACCCGACCCGAACTCCTATAAGCGATAGATGCGCTAAGCACCACAACCAAACTATTAAGAATAATATTACAGACAAAGAGCGTTGTAAGAACCTTATCTGGATAAAGAACCCAAAACTCAAGTTGAGAAGCCCGAGGATGTTTATCTCGTAATTTACGCAACCGATACGTTCCGAGAGAGACAAATGCAGTTTCACAGGCAGAACACCATGCCGAACAACAAAGCAACAACAATACCACCACAACCCGCAATCCTATTCCGGGGTCCAACCTTACCTCCTCAGTAGCTCCGCCCAGCATTCAAGCGCAGCCGACGGAGTTCTAGAAAAGAGCTCGCGATGATGTGCGAGCCGAAGAAGAATCTCCTCCAGCAAAACGAGGAGATCAAACGCTGTTCCCGCTATTTCACTCATACTTACCGCATATTCTGAAAGAGCGGTCTCATCTCTATTCACATTGATACCTATCCCTATAATAGCAGATTTTTCTGATTTTTCAACGAGAATACCAGCAATTTTTTTTCCAGAAACATAGAGATCGTTCGGAAGTTTCATCTTGCATAAAATTCCATGGCTCTCAAGAACATCTGCCACAGCCGCCGCAGAAAGAATGGAAAGATAGGGAACAAGCAGATTATCGCAATAATACCACACTGTACTCATCCACAATCCGCCACAGGGCGATTCCCACATCTTCCCTTGCCGGCCCCTTCCTTTACTCTGCTCTTCTGCCACCACCACAATTTCCTCGCCTGTAGAAAGGTCCATGATCGTATCCATGGTACTTTCAAGAGTGCGGTACCAGAAAACCTTATGTCCGGCAAGAAAGATCTTATTCACAGCTTAAGAAAAAAATAGCTTGAAGAGTCAGAAAAGGTTCTATGGAAATATCGGAAAAATTTCTCAAAAGTCCAGCGCCTCCGCCTGTCAGAAGAAACTCTATTCCTGGATATACCTTCTGAAGTTCAGCGCGATATCCCTCAAGAAGAAAAGAAAGCCCGTATCGTATCCCGGAAGAGATAGCCTCCGAGGTATCTTTGCCAAGAAAAGGAGAATCATTGGAAAGAATAAATTCTTTAAGTTGAGCAAGGGTGCGAAGACTCTCTTCCGCAAGAAATGGGCCAGGCGCAATAATCCCGCCGGCAAAATATCCATCCGCATCCACCACATCAATCGTAAAGGCAGAACCACAATCAGCAACCGCACAGGGTGCGCCAAGAATAGAAGCTGCCGCATACATATTCAGAAATCTATCAATACCAGTACGTTCCGGAGAGCGAAGCCTGTTCTTTATCGGAATATCTTGCCATTTGATAAGAAATACTCTCTTTTTTTCCAATACGCACGACTCAGTACATACAGTCAATTCAGGAACCACCGACGCAACCCACACCTTTTCGGGAATCTTGAAGATCTCCGTACATTCTTTTCTATACTCTGTATGATCCAAGATTCTAATCTCTTCTGGCCCCTTCTTTCCCTTCCAAGCAATCTGAACCCGACTGTTCCCTATATTCACAAGAAGTTCTTTTGTATTCATCTGATTATTTTACATTTTCACCGCCAGTAGGTAAAATGCTTCTATTCCAAAGAATTTTTGCGATACGCAATGAGGAGGGAACATGACCGGCAAAGAACGAGTGCTTGCAGCGCTTAATCATAAAGAAGCAGATCGCATTCCCCTGCAGGATTCTATCTGGGAAGCCACACTTGCGCGATGGAGAAAAGAGGGATTCCCTGATCATCAAAGTCCGCAAGATTTTTTTGATTTTGATATGAGATTTTTTCAACCAGACCTTACTCCGCGATTTCCGGTAAAAACAGTGGAACGCACTGAAACCTTTATTCTTCAAACCACACCTTTTGGTGGAATGCGAAAAAAATTTCTTGACTTTACCTCTACACCAGAGATTGTTGAATGGTCTATCAGTAACAAAGAGGATTGGAAAAAGATAAAAGTCCGTCTCAAACCTGATTTTACCCGCGTAGATTGGGCATCCGGGCTTTCTTCCTTTCATACCGCACGGGAAGAAGGAAAATTTATCTGTTTTTCTGCAATTACCGGATACGATCTCCTTCAATATTATATGAAATCAGAACAGATCCTTCTCTCTATGTCAGAAGATCCTGCATGGATAGAAGAGATGATTATGACCTTCACAGAACATATCATGGTTATGTGCGAACTTATGACACAACATGGATTTACCTTTGACGGCGCCTTTATTTATAATGATATGGGATATAAAAACGGGCTCCTCTTCTCTCCAGATACTTATATGAAAACCCATTACCGCGGGGATAAAACACTCTATACCTACTTCCATTCAAAGGGTATGAAGAACATTCTTCATAGCTGTGGAAATGTAAAAGAACTCATCCCCATCCTTATTGACACGGGTCTTGACTGTCTTCAACCATTAGAAGTAAAGGCAGAGATGGATATCGTGGAGTTAAAAAAGACCTATGGCGACCGCCTCGCCTTTATGGGAGGAATTGATACGCGCCTTATCGGAGATCCGGATAAAACAAAGATAGAAGAAGAAATAAAGAAAACTATTGAAGCCGCAAAAGAAGGCGGAGGATATATCTACCATTCAGATCACTCTATTCCGACAAGTGTAAGTTTTGAAGATTATCAGTTCCTTATGGATCTGATAAAAAAGTACGGTATCTATGAAAAAAAAGAAGAAGTTCCGCAGGAAGAACCTCCTATTGAAGATTCTTCAAAACCAACCTCTTCTCCTTCCGAAGCATCCTCAAAAAGAAGATTCTCGCTAGGATTTAGGAAAAAATCTAAAAAAGCCGTACCTCCGCCTCCACAAGATCCTGTAAAAAGCACCCCTGAAAAAAAATCACGTTTTGGGTTTTTCAGCAAAAAAAAGGGACCTGAACAATGAGACGAGCAATCGGACTTGATCTCGGCGGAACGTATATCAAGGCTGGTCTTGTCGCAGAAGACGGAACTCTTCTCAAAAAAGGACAGTTTCCTTCATGCGCGGAAACAGGAAGCCAAAAAGAGGTTCTTTCCCAAATGAAACAGGTCATAGAATCCTTCTGGGAAGAGGGTCTTACGGGAATAGGCATTGGAACCCCGGGCGTTGTTCGCAACGATGGGACGGTCTTTGATTCTCCCAACCTTCCTGACTGGGACAATCTTCCCCTGAAACAGATCTTTGAAGAGATCTTTCCAGTTCCTGTTATAGTAGAAAACGATGCCAGTAGTATTACCTGGGGAGAGTACCTTTTCGGCGCGGGACAAGGATGCAAAAGCATTATCTGCCTTACCCTCGGAACCGGTGTCGGAGGCGGAATCGTGCAAGAGGGAAAACTTCTACGGGGAGGAACCTATTCTGCCGTGGAACTCGGCCATATAACCGTAGATTTTCAAGGACCGCAATGTAAATGCGGAAGTATTGGATGTATAGAAAGTTTCGTGGGAAGGGATTACCTGGTAGCTCGCGCAACAGATCAGATGCGACAAGGAAAAAAAACTATCCTTACAACTCTCTCTGGCGGCGACTATACAACCATTACTCCAAAACTTCTCGCGGAAGCGGCCCATCAGGGCGATCCTTTCGCAATCTCATTATGGCATGATACTGGCGTAGCGCTCGGAGCGCACCTTACAGGAATGGTCAACCTGATAAATCCAGACAAAATCATTCTTGGCGGAGGTATTGCGCAAGCAGGAGAGATTCTCTTTGAGCCTGTGCGGCACACTATCCAGAGCCGCGCAATGAAACGATTGGGACAATATGTAGAGGTCGTGCCCTGTCAACTCGGTTCCAATGCCGGCATTGTCTCTGGAGGCGCGCTGGCATTTGGAATGTAACGCGCAAGGAATCATGAATACGGTCTATTTCGGAAGTTCGGAATTTGGGATTCCCTCTCTTGAAATGCTCCACAAAGAGCATAAACTTCTTGCAGTGGTAACCAATCCCGACAAACCCAAAGGACGAAATCTGCGACTTGGATCCACGCCAATAAAGAAGTGGGCAGATCTCCATAAGGTGCCCGCCTTTCAACCTCACACACTTACCGACCCCTCCTTTCAAGCCGCGCTTAAGGATTTACATGCGGATTTTTTTGTTCTCATTTCTTATGGACATATCCTTCCCGCAGAGATTCTTACCATGACACGACTTGGCTGTCTAAACGTACATCCTTCGCTTCTTCCATGCTACCGCGGCGCCGCGCCGATAGAATGGACACTTCTCCATGGCGAAACAGTCTCAGGTATCACCATTATTCTAATGAATCCGAGAATAGATGCAGGAGCTATCCTTATGCAAAAAGATATCCCTGTTTCTCTCTCCGACAACTTTTTTTCTCTCTCTGAAAAATTAATGGCTCTCTCGCCCAAACTACTAAAAGAAGCTATTATACGTCGCGCAAAAGGAGAGAAAGGAATCCCTCAAAAAGGAATCCCATCTCATGCACGAAAAGTTCTTTCTGAAGATGGCAGAATATGGTGGGGAAGAAGCGCGACCGAGATCCACAACAAAATACGCGGCCTTGTAAAAAAACCAGGCGCATTTACTATCATTGCTTCAAAAAAGGGATCTAAAATCTTTAAGATCAAATCCGCAATGATAGAAAACTCTCATGGCTCCTTTGGAGAGCCGGGAAACATGCAAATAACAAAGAAAGAACTCTTTGTTTTTTGCGGCAAAGGAATTCTTAAACTTCTTAGGGTACAGTTGGAAGGGAAAAAAGAGCTTGATGTAAAAGATTTCATCGCCGGAAATAAAACACTCTTAGAACAGGCTATCCTGAAATAAAACTCTTTTTCCGAAAAAAAAAGAAGCACACACTGCCATTTCGTGTGCCTCTATATACCGCGCTTCTTTACTCCCCACTGCCGGGGACAGGGGAAACCACCCTCTCCTCTGGTTTCCACAGAAAGGAAAGAACTTCTGCGAACCTTCTTTTCCGAAATTTCTTCGAATCCCTCGCATTCCGGAACTTTACCCTCATCCTTCTTTCGCATCTCTCCTTCCTTACTGTCCCCGGCTTTCAAAGAACTCTTCTTCGCTATTTCATCCTTCTCTTATTATTGTTATACCCACCTCTCATCCTCCTGTCAAGGGATGATAAAAAAAAATAAGCGGCTCTTCTCTCAATGCCATGAAAGAAGGCTATTTTGACGATTCTTCTCTGAAAGGTATAATACTACCCATTATGGCGATTATTGTACAAAAATTCGGCGGAAGTTCTGTGGCAGATCCTGAAAAACTTAAAACAGTTGCAGAACGGATCGCAAAAAGACATCATGAAGGAGATAGAATCGTGGTCGTGGTTTCCGCAATGGGAAAGACTACCGATAACTTGATGAATCTTGCGCGTCAGGTTCATCCCAACCCTCCCACACAGAAATTGGACCTTCTTCTCTCCACAGGCGAATTGATCTCTGTCGCGCTTCTTTGCATGGCAATTGAAAGATTTGGATGCGCCACAGAAGGTCTTCCGGGATTTATGGCAGGAATCTGCACCGACAATAACCATACCCAAGCACTTATCCAAAAAATTGATATTACCCGTATTTTCAATGCATTGGAAGAAAATAAGGTGGTAATCATTGCCGGATTTCAGGGAATAAGTCTTGATAGAAATATTACCACTCTTGGACGGGGAGGGTCAGATTTAACCGCTATGGCTCTTGCAAGCGCGCTTAAAGCAGATAAATGCGAGATTTATACTGATGTGAAGGGAGTCTTTACCACTGATCCGCACCTTATTCCTACTGCAAAAATCATTCCTACGCTTGCCTATGAAGAAATGTTAGAAATGGCCGCGTCCGGAGCCAAAGTAATGCAATCTCGCGCCGTAGAAGTAGCGCAACGATATAAGGTTCCATTTGAGGTTCGGTCTACATTCTCAGAAGAGAGGGGAACTATGATCAAAGAAATTGAATTCAAGGAAGGATCTGTCGTATCATCCGCAATTCTTGATGAACAACAGGCAAAAATCACTTTTTTTAATGTTCCAGATACCCCTGGTGTCGCGGCTACCATATTCGGAGCTCTCGGCGAGAAAAAAATCAACGTGGATATGATCGTACAGAATGTAAGCCATGGAGATTTTGCCGATATGTCTTTTACAGTAAGCATAAAAGATCTTGACGAAGCAATGACTATTTCAAAGAATATCTGTAAAGATCTTGGATGTTCCGAGGTACTTGCAAACAACACGATCGCAAAGATTATTATCATTGGAATTGGGATGATGCATCATCCTGGTGTTGCCGCAAGAATGTTCAAAGCCCTCTCGTCCGCAAAGATTAATATTCAGATGATCAGCACCTCAGAGATACGCATTGCCTGTTTAGTAGATAAGGCCCAGGGAAAGAGAGCGCTTGAGGTGGTTCATAAAGAATTCTTTGAATAGAATGTATGTAAAAGAATCCAAGGTTTTGCTATTACTCTCTTCCCCTTTTCTTTCCGAGTTTCCCGCGAATCTTATTAGGAACTTTTGGGAGTATAAGCGGTAAAGGTGCTTCCCTCTTCTATTGCCTCTGCCAAAGTAAGACCTGCAAATCCTGTTGCCTGCATACACATATCTGGCTGAGTATCGTCCGCAGCCACTCCGAGCATACGTGCTTTTAATGGGTTGGCAAGGTAATTTCCTGCCTGTTTCACTCTATTACGAAAATCTGATCGGTCAGAAATATGGGAGATATAGTAAGAAAAGAAGGAAGGTATTCCGCAACATTTTGCGGCTTGCCAATAAAACCGAACCAGATCGTCGGCAGTATCTCCCCATCCTTCATGAGGAACACGCAATGTACATTTATTCATATCAAACCAATCCATTGTATCAGGCCAACGAGGAAGGATATCCGCATCAATCCATTTGGTAAGAGATGCCGCAATCTTCTCGCGAACCTCAGGGTTATTACTAACATAATGGGTCCAGACCAATCCCTCCATCATATAAAAAATACGGCCATAATCGCCGATAAGGCTCTTTGCTTCTGGCAAGGGATATACATTAAACCTAATGGGAACTCCAGACTCATGGCAATGCTCGCACTGAAAAAGAGCGAACCGTTCGGCATTCTCAACATAATGGCGATCCCCGGTAACAAGCGTATAGGCAGAAAGAGCGGAACATACATTGATAGCCATTGAATAGGGAGCGCCGAGTTTATGTCCCACCCAAATTCCATTAGCATAGGCTCCGTTCGCAAGCGCCCAAATAGGAACCCAGTTATCAAGCCATTTTTTTGCGGCGCCAAGGTATCGTTCGCGTTGTTCTAAAGTGGGTGCGGCAACTGCCGCTTGAATTAAACCATGCACATTGGAACCATTATCAGCAAGGTTGAGTTTACCATGCCGAAGTAAATCTTCAATCTCTTTCTGCGACAGTTCTGCCGCGGGCTTCCCGCGAAAATTTGAAGAAAGTGCGCCATTAGGAAGTTGTTCTCCGATATAATGATCCAAATGGGGCCATACCGCATCTGCATATCTCTTTCTCTCTAAGAGTTTTGCGCCTAAAAGAAGGGTCCGAATAGGATAGAAAAGAAAATACCATTCATAGGGAGGCGCCTCAAATTTTGGCATTTGCGTAAGGATCCAATCACAATACTCGCCAAGCGCCTCGCGTGGAGTCAACTGTTTATACTGCATGATTTCTCCTCCCTGGTTGAAGAATCAAACTGACTTAGAGCCATTTAATTCTGGGACGATATTTTGCATAGAGTTTCTGGTTCTTTTCAACTCCACCCTCAACATTGATTGAGTTGATAATCGGAGGTTCCACACCCTCCTTTACAAGGATTTCGCAGGCGGAAATCGCAATCGCATTGCAGATAAAGGCATTGCCAAAGGTAGAATACGCACCGATTTTCGTACCAATGCCAGGCATAGAAACAATCGCGTCTCCATACTCCATATATGTCAGCAAAGTAATCTCAAACTGTTCGTGAAGATTCTTTCCCGAAGGATGACGGCCCGGAAAATCTTTTGGAAGTTTTTCTGCATAATCAGTAGAGGTAATAGCAATAACTTTAATGCCTCTCTTTTGGCATTCAAGCGCAGTTTCAATTGTTACAGGATTAATGCCATATCCATTAACAAGAATCAAAAGGTCATCCTTTTTAATTTCATACGCATCAAGAATCCATGGGGCGAGACCAGCAACTCGTTCTCCAAAAGGAATGTGAGGAATCCGGATAGAATCGGCAAAGACCGGACTTATACAGGCAAATCCTCCCGCGCGGTGAAACATCTCCTCTGCCATCATATTGGAATGACCCCCGCTTCCAAAGACATAAATAAGTTTATCTTCTTTGACCGTATCGGCCATCATACGGCCCGCCCGTTCAATCATAGGACGTTGTTCTGAAAGAATCCGCTCCATCCTTTTTTCCAATTCATCCAAATATTCCCTAAGAAAATCTCTCATATTCACTCCTTCTTCAAAAGGTTAAAAAAAGAAGGTTCCAATCTATTTCGGATCAGACTCCTCTCTTTCTCCTAACGTAAGGGTTAATTCACAATCAAGGCGAACATAGGGAGACGATGATGCCGACAAACGTTGAAAAAGAAGTTCTGTGGCGAGCTCTCCCATACGATACGCGTTCTGTACCAACATCGCCATTCCCTCTCCGGGAAAATTCTTCTCAACCTTGTTGTCGCATGCCACCACAGGAATTGTCGGAAAAAGCGAAAAAGCCATGGCTCCATAAAGGTGGTTTACCGCCACAATTCCATCCGGAGGCTCTTTCATGGTGCGCCATCGGTTCAATAATGTTTTCACTGCTCCCAATGCTTCGTGAGAGACTGTCTCTGCGATCACTCCCTCCATCCCTTTAACTCCATACCATCGGCATGCAAAAGGAAAGGCAATCCGGCGTTCCGCATAATTACAGCTGTAACGAGAATAATCCGGATCTCCTCCAAGAAAAGCAATCTTACGGCACCCCTTCTTTTTCAGATATTCCACGGCTTTGAATACTCCGCCCCGATTATCCGGCATTACCACATCACACTCCAATATCGGCGCAGCGCAATTCAGAAGAACCACTGCTTTCCGTAGATGAACGTTCCGTAAGCCTTCCCATGCCTTTCCTGACCGAATAATCATGCCATCTACCTTGCTGTGACGAAGCATGGTAAGTTCTGTACCACGGTAACACTCAATTATAACGTTATAATATACCGCGGCCGCAGAAGTTTCAATACCAACAAGCGCTTTTCCATAAAAATCCTGGCGTACATCCTGGAGAGGATCCACTACATAACCAAGGTTCCATGTCTTCTTAAGAGAAAATCTATTCATGGCACTGCTTTTTCTAAGGTATTCCACGATAGCGCGCTTTTTTTCCTTAGAGACGCGAGTAGTGGAAGGATTGTTCATTACTAAAGAAACAGCGGCCTGAGACACACCGATTTTCTTTGCAATCTCATTCTGATTCATGGATTCCTCGCATGTAATGATAACGGTACTATAATCAAACCATAGGTCTTTGTCAAATATTGAAAGTTATAACCTTGGTTATATCGTATCACATCTCTCTCTCTCTGCATAAGAGGGGCACATCCTCCATAAAAAGAGGAAGAGCAAAGAGAAGTACCCGGATAAGAGATCTGTTATAGAGATGACAATTATCTTATATTTCTCCACTATGTGAAAAAAAAGAAACATATCAATAGGTAAAAGGAAAAGAAGGGCAAGAAAGAGATCGCAAAAATGAAAGGAAGAGAGAACAATCTATGAGATAAAAGCTTAGGAAGACTCTTCGTTTCCCTCTTCTCCCTGAAGACTTACCTGTGAAGAATCTCCCAAGCTTATCTTCTGAAGATTTCCGGTAAAATAAGAAGAAAACCCAATTACCGAGTCGGAAAGGACAACATTTTTCAAACATGCGTGGTCATTGACAATACTATTTTCAATAATAACATTGGTCATACGAACCCCTTTTCCAATAGAGACAAAGGGGCCTACCACACAGTTCTGAAGATGGGCTTCCCCAGAGATATAGACAGGAGGATTCATCACCACCGAAGGAAGAGAAAACAAAGGCGCCGAGCTTTGCTCTAAAAGATAACGGTTCGTTGCGAGAAGGGTCTCTACCTTTCCGGAATCAAACCAGCGTTCCACTCTATGCGCCCGCAAAAAAACTTTCCTCTCCACCAATTTTTGCAAGGCATCTGTAAGTTGATATTCTCCGGCGGTCTGTACATTTCCAGAAATGAGTTCATCAAGACAATCATAAAGAAGCGCACTTTCTGCAATATAGTAAATTCCACACAACGCAAGCCGGGAAAGAAAAGAAGAAGGTTTTTCTATCATTCTCACAACCCTTCCATCCTCTCCTTCTATCGCTACCCCGAACCTTCTAGGATCATTTACCTCTGCCACACCTACCCAGTGATCGTTTCCACCAATCATTCCCTGAAAATCTCCTTCCACAAGGGTATCTCCAAGATTAATGAGAATCGGACCATCTGTTATGCCTTTGGTAAGGGAAATCGCATACCCAAGACCTAAAAACTCTTTCTGTTCTACAAAAATGCCCCGTACATTGGGAAAAGAGTTTCTTACATATTCCACAATTTTTTCACCGAGGTGGCCTGTTACAAAGATTATCTCTTCTATACCTAATCCAAGAATAAATTCAATAAGATGTCCAAGCAAAGGCTTTCCGGCAACAGAGAGAAGAACTTTAGGAAGAGTAAAAGTATGGGGTTGCAGACGTCTTCCAATTCCTGCAACAGGAAGAATAGCAGTGGTCTTTTTCATATCTTTATTTTACCATATTGGAAAAAGCAATGAAACGATCACGGATTGCGGCCAGCTCTTCTTTGCTCTTTCCAGAACTAATATGATCCCATGGCAAGACCGAATCCAATGAACGCTTTCCCAAAGCAGAAGAGAAATGAATCCCCGCTGTCTCAAGTGCATCGGTCCATCGCTGAATAAGAAAATGTTCATTCCAATTTTCAAGGGTTGCTCCCGCTTTCCATACCTCTTTAATTACAGGAGAGAGTTCTCTTCCTCCTCGGCAAAGAAGCGCTTCCACTTTGCTCATATGGTAAGGATGGAAGGAAAGTTTTACAAAACGGTTTCTGTGGAACCGTCGGAAAAGACGATCTCTCTGCCCAGCAATATACTCTTCAGAAGGAAAGGACTCCCATTGAAAAGGAGTATGGGGTTTTGGGATAAAGGTGGTAAAAGAACATTTTACAGAAATGATTGCAGAGGCTGCCTCCACAAGATCCATGATCTCTTCTACAGTAGAGGATGTTTCAGAAGGAAGCCCAAGGATGAAATAAAGTTTGATCTGACGCCACCCCGCGGCGCGAGCTTCGGATAGAAGAGAAAGAAGTTTATTGTCTTCTATCTCTTTTCCTATCAAAGGACGTAAAGAACGACCGGTCTCAGGAGCAAAGGTAAGACCCGTTTTGCGGATCTGCGCAATCCTGTTCGCAAGGTTGAAATAGAAGGTGTCTATCCTTAAAGAAGGAAAGGAAAAGGCAACCTTTTCATCCTGAAAATCGTCAGTAAGCCCCTGTACTATCTCTTCAATGCGGGGATGGTCAGAGGCAGAAAAAGAGAGAAGAGACATCTCCTCGTACCCTGAAGAGGCATAAGTTCTTCTGGCAAGAGTTCGTATCTGTTCCGGACTTCTGGTTCGTACAGGCTTTCCACAAAATCCGCCCTGGCAAAAGAGACATTGCTGGGGACAGCCGCGCATAATTTCAAGGGATATTCTGTCATGCACAATCTCTGCCACCGGTGTAATCCATGATTCTGGATAAAAGGATGATTCCAGGTTGGAAACAATTCTCTTCTTGATAACAGAAGGAAGAGAAAAAGAAGAACGAAGTGCGCCATTTTTCTCGGGAGTATAAAAGGAAGGAATATATACTCCGGGAATGGTGGCAAGAGTGCCAAGAAGTTCGTTCCGTCCTGTTCCTTTCAATCTTCGCACCACCTCAATAATCTCGGCAAAGGCCTCTTCGCCTTCTCCTACAACCCAGAGATCTATATATGCTGAAAGGGGCTCTGGTTGAAAAGCCGCATACCCTCCGGCAAGAACCAATGGATCGGTCTGGTTCCGATCTCTGCTATATAAGGGAATTTTCGAAAGATCAAGGAGGTTGAGAAGATTAGTATAGTTAAGTTCGGAAGCAATACTAAAACCCACTAAATCAAAGGAATGAACCGGCGCGTGAGATTCAAGAGAAAAAAGAGGAATCCCCTGATTGCGAAGAGCTGTTTCTACATCGGGACCCGGCGCAAAAAAACGTTCGCAGGCAACCTTCTCCATACTATTTAACATTCCATATAAGATACGGATGCCAAGGTTAGACATGCCAATCTCGTAAAGGTCTGGATACCCGAGACAGACTGTTACCTCTTGGCAGGAAAGATCTTTTATCACTGCATTGGTCTCTGCCGCAAAATAGGTGATCGGTTTTCTTGCAGAAGCGATTATTTTGTCAAGGGGAGTCATCTGTTATCTCGGAATATGGGATCAAAAAAGTGTACTGTTTTTGCTAAGATTATAGAGTATTGCCACGCAAAAAAAGGAAACTAAAAGCGCGGATCCGCCATAACTAAGAAAAGGAAGAGGTATCCCCGCCACAGGAAGAATACCGCTTGCCATACCGATATTCACAAAGATCTGTGTAAAAAAGAGCGCGGTAACACCTCCGCCAATCAACCGGCCGTAATGATCTTTTGTGGTAATCATAATATTGTAGATCTGTTTAAGGAAAATATAGTAGAGAACAAGAAGCGCCAAGACGCCAATAAGCCCGAACTCTTCGGCAAGAAGACAGAAGATAAAATCTGTATGGTACTCTGGCAAAAAGGCAAGTTTGGTCTGAGTTCCCCGCAAAAATCCTTTACCAATAATTCCTCCGGAACCAATGGTAATCTTTGACTGAAGAATATTGTACCCTTTGCCGAGAGGATCTTTCCAGGGATTAAGGAAGATAAGAATACGCTGTTTCTGATAATCTTTCAGCATCATCCAAAAAAAAGGACTTGCCAACAATCCTGTGGTAAGAACTGAGAAGAGGTGAGCTCTCTTAGCGCCCGCAAGATAAGCAATAGAAAAAAATATGATCAGCAGAAGAAAAGCAGTTCCAAGGTTTGGCTGTAAAAGAACTAAAAGAAAGGGAACCATGGTTATACATAATCCGCCAAAAAAGACGGAAAATCGTTCCACCTGACGTTCGGAAAAGTATCCTGCAAGCCCAACAATAAGAACAAACTTCATAAATTCAGAAGGCTGAAAATTAAAAAAACCAATCCGAATCCATCGGCCTGCTCGTCCGTGTCCCACAAAAAAGACGAGTATAAGAAGAATGATAAAAAAGAAGTAAAGAAATAAGGAAAGTTTTCTCCAGTGGCGGTAGTCAAAATTTCTAAATCCAAAAAAGAGAAAGATTCCTCCTGCAACCCATACCAGTTGTTTAAGAAATACTGCCTGAAACCTGATAACCACACCTTTTGAAGCACTAAAAAGAAGAAGAAGCCCTATAAGAGAGAGAAGAAGACTCTCAATAAACAAGACCATGCGAGGAGAGATCTTTTCATCCATTTATATGGCTCCTCTCTCTTCAACCACTGGCGCAACAAGTACGGGTTCATCGGGAAGATCATCAAATTCAACCGTAGTTTCAGAAGAGGTTGCTTCTGCGGATTCCGGGTTGAAAACTTTTCTAAGAATACGGCCGGCAATTCTTGCCGCTTGGCCAGATCCCGCATTATCAAGAAAGACAACTAAAGCAATTGTGGGGCGTTCCGCATCCGCGTAACAAGCAAACCCTCCATAGGTAGCGGATTGAAAGTCGCGATGAGCAGTTTGCGCGGTTCCGGTCTTTCCCGCAACAACAGCTTCAGAGATACGCGACGAAGCGCCTGTTCCGAAAATTACCACATTTTTTAATCCTTTCCGAAGAATTGCAAGGGTCTCTTCAGAAATAAAGACGGTTTTTTTTAGCTCTTGAGAAAATTCTTTTACGATCTTTCCATTAGGATCTAAAATTTTTTTGACAACAAAGGGTTTCCAAATATTTCCACCGTTGGCAACCACAGCAATTAATTGGCACATCTGAAGAGGCGTAGTTAAAAGAGCTCCCTGACCAATCGCAAGGTTAAGAGAGCCGCCTGATTCTTCCACGGAAGGAAGATGTCCCGGCTTCTCGCCGGGAATATCAATACCGGTCTTTTTTCCAAGATCAAAGAGTTTGGCATAATCAAGAAGGTTTCTTGCGCCAACATTCATACCAAGCGTACCAAAAAAAATGTTGCAAGAATAAGGAAGAGCAAGATTCACATCTACCCATCCATGTCCTCCTTCCTTCCAGCAATGAAAAACACGGTCTCTGAGCGTCATCTCTCCTGAACATTCAACCCTGTCATGTTCTCCTATCAAACCAAGTTCAAGACCCGCGGTTTCGGTAACAATCTTGAATATAGAGCCAGGAGGATACTGACCTGCCACAACCCTATTCAAAAAGGGTTGCCGAGGAGCCCTAAGCGCTTTTGCAATATTATAGGAATCAAATCCAGGACTGCTTACTAAAGCGAGAATTTCGCCACTCCGAGGATCCATTGCCACCACAGAACCCGCTTTTCCTTCAAGCTCCTGCGCCGCGGCTTCCTGAATGCTCTGATCAATGGTAAGAATCAGAGAGTTTCCCGGAGTCATTTCAGTCTTCCCAAGAACCCTCCGCTGATGTCCAAGCGCATCTACCTCTACCTGATACCCCCCTGCCTTTCCGCGAAGCAAAACATCATATAATTTTTCAAGACCATACTGTCCTATTCTATCTCCGGGCTTGAACCTCTCCTCTTTCATTGAATCAATCTGCTCCTGCGACACCTCACCCAGATAGCCGAGAAGATGACAGCTTCCTGTCCCAAGAGGATATGTCCTGTCAATACCTGCCTGTACAAAGACGCCAGGAAGCTGAAACGCATACTCTTCAATCTTTGAGATCTCTTCCTGCGTAAGGTTTCGTTTCAGCACAAAGCGATCAAAGGGGTTTCCCTTTCTTGAAGAAAATTCTTCAAGAAGAAGTTGTAAATCCGCACCAATTAAACGGGTGAGAAGCTCTGCCACTCTCCGTGGATTTTTAAGGTCATAAGGAGAAAAGACTAAATTAAAACAGGTTCTGTCTATCGCAAGGGTTCTTCCATTGCGATCAGTAATTTCTCCTCGTGGAATCCCAAATTCCACGATACGGATACAGTTTCTCTCAGAAAGACGGCGGTAATGAGGGAATCTAATCACCTGCAAATAGAGACACTGAAGAACCAAAAGAAATAAGGCGGCGCGGATCACCTTTTGAAAAATACGAAGGCGGTCTTCCATATTATGGCATTCCTCGCCTATAGGTAAGTTTCTTTAATACCAGAAGAAAAGAGATATTCACAAGGGTAAAGATTACAAAGAATTTAAGAAACATCATTCCATGCCACATCAACCCGGTTCCAGGAAGAAAAATTCTGAGAAAAAGCCATATAAAGGAGACTGCCGCTACTGCAACCATTTTAAGATTCTCCTCCTCAAAAGAAAAAATCGCAAAAAAATACCATGCTACCGCCATAATCAAAATCTCTCTTCCGGGATGTGCTAACATAAAGATCCCTTTCATTATACTCCAGAAGAAAAGTAAAGAAAACGCGGGCATAATTCTTCCCTTCAGAAACAGAAAGGCAAGCACTATAAAACAAGGGTCCCACCAAAGTTTCGGAAAAAGTATATGAAGAACCGGAGGAAGAACAGCAAGAATCCAAAACTCCCGACTATCGAACCAATACGACATTGGAAAGGTCATCATGAAAGAAAAACGGCTGTATAACCGCCTCCATCGCAAGCGCGCTGTAAGAACGATGAAACTTCACAATTCTTCCTATGGGAATACCAGCAGGATAAAGTTGGCTTAAACCCGAGGTAAGAACCATATCCCCCTCTTTCGCCCTACACTTCTGCGGAAGAAATTTTATAGTAAGAAACGGAAAAGTTCCGCCTTCAAGTATTCCTAATTCTCCGGTTGACGCCACCAATACGCTGACATTAGAATCATGGTGATACAGCGTAGTCCCGCAACATTCGCGGCCATCTTTGCCTGTTACCCTGCCCACAAGGTATCCGCGCGCATTTACAATACCCATACCAACAGGATTATAGGAACCAACTTCTTCCATGACAACCATAGAAGGATATACCCAGGGAGAGATCCTCTTGACTTCCACGGGAACCCATTCCTTAAAGACAGAGCGTTCTTTCATCCGAAGCATAGCGCGAAGATCAGCGTTTTCTTTGAGCATTCGCTCAAGAAGAATCGGTTGCTCCGGTCTCTTTTCTCTCCTTATATGAAAGGTAGGAAGACCGTGGCGGGTAAAAAAGATGCCTGCCATTATAAGCACCAAAAATATCAGTTCACGACGAAATTTCCAAAGCATAGAAAGGGCTTATTCTTCGGGGTACTCTCTTAAATATTTTATCTCTTCAAGCATTTTTCCCGCACCATTCACCACTGCGTGAAGAGGATTATCCGCAATACAAACAGGGAGTTTGGTTTCTTGAGCGATAAGGCGATCAATATTCTTAAGAAGCGCGCCTCCGCCCGCGATATAAAGCCCTCTATCCACAAGATCGCTTGAAAGTTCTGGCGGTGTTTCTTCTAAAAGATCTCTAACCGCCTCCACAATGGCTGATAAAGGATCTTTAAGCGCTTCCCGAACCTCCTCGGAACGAACACGCACCATTTTCGGCAATCCCTCCACAAGATCCCTGCCATGGACTTCCATAATCAATTCTTCATCAAGAGGATGGGCGGAACCAACTGTTATTTTAATCTTTTCAGCGGTCTTTTCGCCAATCAGAAGGTTATACTTTTTTTTCATATAATCCACAATAGACTCATCCATCTCATTCCCCGCCACCCGAAGACTCTTGGTAAGAACAATACCTCCAAGAGAGATAACCGCCATCTCAGTTGTGCCTCCACCAATATCAAGAATAAAACTTCCATATGGTTCTGCAACCGCAAGGCCCGCTCCAATCGCTGCCGCCATTGGTTCTTCAACAAGCCGCGCGGTCCGTGCCCCGGCCTTAAGTGCAGTTTCCCGAACAGCTCTTCGTTCAACACCGGTAATTCCCGAAGGAACGGAAATAATCATCTTGGGAGGCATCACGAAACGATGTTTGGGTAGTTTTACCTTATGAATAAAGTGGCGCAACATTGCCTCGCATGCGTCAAAATCGGCAATAACTCCATCTTTCATAGGTTTCATCGCGATAATGTTCGTGGGTGTTTTACCAAGCATTTCCTTCGCCTCTGTCCCTACGGAAAGCACCTGTTTTGAGTTTCTGTTGATAGATACAATAGATGGTTCCATAAGAACAACGCCTTTGCCCCGTACATAGACCGCTGTATTGGCGGTTCCAAGATCTATTCCAAGATCATTGGAAAAAAATTGAAAAAACTTTCTCATGACTTCTCCTATGGGTACTTTAAGAATAATCAGAATCTGTGGACTCTTTCAATATAGAGGCGAATACCCGCACTATTTTAGGATCAAATTGTCTTCCCGCATGTGCTTGCAACTCCCTTAAGGCTTCTTCCTGAGACATCTTTTTCTTGCGATAAGGCCGTTCGGAAGTCATTGCGCTGAATGCATCGGCAACAGAAAGAATCTTTGCCATAACAGGGATCTCCTTATCTTTCAATCCCTCGGGATACCCTGTTCCATCCAGTTGTTCATGGTGGTACAAACAGGCATCCAGCTCTTCTTTCTTCATCTTCAATGGTTGAAGAATATTCATAGTAATACGGGGATGTTCTTTAATGATTTCATATTCATCCGAAGAAAGTGGCCCTTCCTTCAGAATAATATCGTCTTTAATGCCAAGTTTTCCTAAATCATGAAGATAAGCGGCATTGCGCACATTTTCAAGTTTATCTTCAGAAAAACCTAATGTTCTGGCAATACGTATGGCATAAAATGCCACCTGTTCCGAATGTCCCTTTGTATAAGCGTCTTTTGCCTCAAGAGAGTTGATAAGGGTACAGATCGTCGCAAAATAGGATTGACGCGCCTCGTCAAGTAGTCTGGTATTTTCAAAAGCAATGGAAATTTGCGCGCCAAGCACTGAAAGAAATTTCCGTTCATTGAAAGAGATCTTCCTTCCGCCAAAACTAAAACGGAACAATCCAATCGTATGCTGTTTCCCTTGCAAAGGAAGCAGAACAATACCGTTATCGCAGTGAATCACCTCTTCTCCCGTAAGATCCGAAGAATACTGTGAAGAGAGATCCGAGAAGGAAATTGTATGCGGCTCATTGGAATCTACCCTTCCTTCGGAACCACGAAGAAAAAAGAATGAAGAACGGTCATCGTAAGAATAAAAGATCACTGAGACAGGAGAAAGTGTAGTCATAAGAAGAGCAAGAATGTTTTCAACAAGTTCCTCAAATGCCGTAAGAGAAATAATAATCTTATTCAACTGAAAAATTGAAGTAATCATTCTCAGTTGCGAAAGTTCCTGAGAAAGAGTTTCAAAGGTTGTGTTGCGCTCTACCACAGAAAGAAGTGTCTGTACATTAAAGGGTTTGGCGATAAAATCATTAGCGCCCTTCTTAATCGCCTGCACTGCTTGCTCCATAGAACCATAGCCTGTCGCTACCACCACCGGAACCATATTTCCTTCGCGATCCCGAAAGACCGCAATGGCCTCGTCTCTTCGATCTAAAAGATGTAAATCAAGAAGAAAAAGGGAATATTGATCCTGTTTAAGAAGGATCTGCGCCTCATCCATTCCCGCCGCCTCTACAACCTTATATCCGTGAGGCTCAAGAATTGCGCGATACAAACCGCGAACCGATTCGTCTCCTTCTGCAATAAGTATCCTACTCATCAGAATTATATACCATTTTTTCGCCTCTAAGGCAAAAGAAGATAAGGGAAAATACTCTCTTTTTTTCTGTTTGCCCGCAAATATATTCTATGGTAGGATAGAAAAAATCTCTTTCTATCAACCTTGTCGCAGAATAAACGCGCGTATATGAAACCCGACATTGGAAGAACTCTCCAGCAAAAAGTCTTTCTTGCTCCTTCACAGCGACTCTTTCTTTCTCTTCTTGCATATCCCTCTCAAAAACTTCACCTCTACCTTAATCAAAAAGTAAATAACAATCCTTTTCTTATTGAAAACGAAGGATCTTTTCATCCATTAACCTATGATATTCCCGCTAAAAAAAATCCACACGATTTTCTTCTTCTACAACTTCAATGCTTAATCCAGAACCCTACCATTCTTCTTCTTGCACGAAAAATGCTCGGAATGATTGATAAAGACGGATATCTCCGACATTCCGACGAAGAATTATCTTCTCGCTTGAAAGAAAAGATCAGCTGGATTCAATCTGCGCGAAAAGCCCTACAATCAATAGATCCTCCCGGGCTTGGATCACGCAATCTTCAGGAATCTCTCCTTTACCAGATAAAACGCATTCATCCGAAAGAAGATCTTGCTTATACGATTCTCTCTCAATACTGGGATCTTCTTATCAAAAAAAAATATGCGGTGATTGCAAAAAAAAGCAAAACCTCTCTCTTCCGTGTCTCAAAAGCAATCACCATCATACGCTCACTTTCTCCTAAACCCTCGGATCCTCTTGAAATCATCACGCTTCCTAGATATATAAAACCAGATCTAAGAGTGGTAAAAACTAAAGGTACTTGGAGCGTAACTCCGGAACTCCATGCTTTTCCTTCTCTTGCAGTCAATCGGGAATATGAACGACTATACCTTTCCGCACCAAAAAAACTATTCAAACAAGAGTTGGAAACTGCCATGATGTTGATACAAATTCTTGAAGAACGCCGGAAAACCATTCTCTCTGTGGCAGAAGAAATTATCTCCCGCCAACAACCATTTTTTCATGGAAAAACTCTCTTCCCTCTCAGAGAACAAGATATTGCAGATTGTCTCAATATAAGCGTATCTACTGTCAGTAGAGCAATACAGGGAAAATATCTTCGCTCTCCCCGAGGCACCATTCCTGTAAAACTTCTTTTTTCTCCGAAAAGTTGCGGGTCTATAAGCCGCCACGCTCTTTCATCCCTCATTGTTAAGATTCTCTCCGAAGAATCGTATCCGCTTTCTGACAGGGAAATTGCCGAAAAACTCAGATCTTTTCATATTGTTGTTTCTATCCGTACCGTCAATAAATATCGCCACAAAATGGGAATGCTTAACTCTTATCTGCGAAAGTAGGAAAAGCCTTCCCGCTTCCGCTCTCTCATAAGAATCATTCCTTTTTTTTCTCGTCGCAAGCAGGAAACTTTATAATAAAAATGGTTTTTCCTGACTTTTGAGCGCCGGAAATGCTTCCTTTGTGCATTTCTACAATCTTCTTAACAACAGAAAGACCAGTAACCGCGCGAGTACCTGTAAACGCCAGATTAGATGAAAAAAGAGAGGAAAAATCCGCATCAGAAAAGCAATCTCCCGTATCCGCGCATTCCACTTCTATCTTTCCCTCTACTTTTCTGACACCTATTGAAATGGTGCCTATGCCATGGGTTGCTTGCACCGCATTCAACAAAATTGTGGTAAAAACCTGATGAAGAAGGTCGGGATCTCCCTGTACAATCAAAAAATCCTGTTCAATCTCTTCTATAAATTTAATACGTCCGGCAATATCCGAGGCAGAGAGAAAAATAATACTTTTTCTAAGTAATAAAGGAATATCCACTTTCTGAAAAACTCGGCGGGGATGCGAAAAATGTACGATGTTCTCTATGAACTTCTGGCATCGCTCAATCTCCTCTTCTATTAATTGAAAATAGCGAAGTTGAGCCCCCTGTTCCTTCTTTCCGTATCCGGAAAGTTCTTCTTTCAAAAGGTCTGTATATCCCTGAATAACCGTAAGGGGATTGCTGATTTCATCTATAAGATCTGCAGACAACTGGCCAACAGCCGCAAGGTTTTCAAGATGTTCCACCCGATCGTGCAACATTCTGTTCAAACAAGAAACCTTTTCGTTCAGACGGCGAAGGTTCTTTTCCTTTTTATGACGAGAGATAGCCGACAACACAAGGGCCCGCATTTCTTCCACATCAAACGGTTTGCTTAGAAATTCCATGGCGCCAAGATGCATTGCGGCACGTGCAGTATCAATCGTTCCATATCCGGAAAGAATAAATACCGGTAATTCAGTATCTATGCTCCGTATCATTTTTAGTGTTTCAATACCATCGGCATCCGGCATTTTCAAATCAAGTATCACTATATCAACCGTATGGTTTCTCAAAATATCCGATCCTTCCTGTCCTGACGCCGCAAGAAGAACTTTATGGGTATCTTTGAACATCATTCGCAAAGATTCCCGAGGACCGATTTCATCGTCTATTACCAAAATTGTATCTTCATTCCTATTCAATGAACCCTCCTGTAAGAAAAAAAATCTACCAGCGGTATCCAAAAGAAAGAAAGGTACCTCGCGAGGAGTACGAGCCATCATACGGCAGTCCCGACGCAATCCTCCGCGTACCGTAAAAAATCATTGAAAGACTCCATTCACAACTGCCATGACGGGTATGAAAAAGGTTCCCGACCGAAAGTATAGTCCTGTCAAGATCAGCAATAGTAGGCTCAAAGAATGCATTGGGAACAGGGCTCTTAATATGCGCAATACCAGCCCGCCATATCTTCTCGGAAGAGGGCTTATATTCAAAACCAAGAGAAAAAGTAGCGCTATCTTTCCAGTTTCTCGGCTGATCCATTACTGTTACTCCTTGCATACGTACAGGAACACTTTTCAAAGAAGAATATCCTGCCCATTCATAATCAAATTCTATCTTAAGAGCATCAATTGGATAGAATGCAATACCAGCGCCAGCTATCGCTGGAAATTTCATAGAGGTCCCTGCCGGCACTCCCGCCATCTGTTCAATCGTAAAATCTCCACTATACTCCATACTTGTTTCACATCTATACCGCGCTCCTACGCGCCATGAAGACGCACGATAAAGCATCCCCGCCACAGGCGCTATCCCCCAATCATCTGCCTTTAATATTCCCGATGTTTCAAAGGAAAAGGGAGGCGATGGAATATCTACAAGAACACGCTGACTAATCTTTACCTTACTGTAATAGGTTTCAATGCCAAGACCTATTGAAAGAGCATCTGTTACCTGAAAAGCCGCCACTGCCGCAAGATTCGCAGTCTCCATTTCAGCGCCATAGGGTAAAGAGGTGCTTATTGCACCGGAACCAAATGGCAAAGGAGGAGAAAAACCCCAAGCGCGCACTGTCTCCACTGGCCATTTACTTCCCTGACCATAGGGAGAAGTTATTCCAAAACCAAGACGAATAGGAAATGATCCGGGATCTGGAGAAAAATAGAAGGAAGGAAGAAGTGTTACTGTTCCTTCAGTAGAAGAAGAGAAAAAAGCGCCGTCATAGAATGTTTTTGCAGATACCATGGTAGCGCCAAACTCAAATGCAGTACCTTGCAACTGTATAAGACCTGCCGGGTTATGCGTTACCGCCGAAGGATCATCAGCCTGCGCGATAAATGCGCCAGCCTGAGCCATTGCTGAAGATCCTTCCGGCGGATTGCGATATCCCTGTGCAAAGAGAAGTCCCGCAAAAAAAAGAATGATACCCAACAAAGTTCCTACCTTCTTCATGCTTCTCCCTTGTAAGAAATATATATATATATAATTTTTCACTCTTATTTTCATAGGAGTATATTCTTTTTTTCCTTCTTTGAAAAAAATTTCCTTCAATTAACTCTTCTGCTTTCTTCTTTACTCTCTATATTTATAGTATGCAAAAAGTGTGCCAAGTAAGAAAAAAAAGAAATATTGTACATTTTTGATCAGAAAAATTGACAGAATAAGGATAGCGGGATATTATCCGAATATTATGGGAAGCAACTTCTTACTTGTTTCAATCGCAGGAAGACCGAAAAATCTCTCAGATTTTATTCCTGACAATGGCCTCGCTTCTCTTGCCGCCACGCTTTCTGAAGAGAAAAACAGGGTTGTAATTCTTGATCTCAACAGCCCCTCCCTCTTCTCTCTTCTCTTTTCTCCCGCTATTGAAGCTAATCTTGAACAGATTGCGAAAAAAATCTTTCTCAATAAAGAAAAACCCTCTCTTATGGACATTTTTGTCCTAAAAAAAATTGATCTTGCAATTGCAAAACGTATTCCCCATCTCTGCGCAGATCTTGAAGAGAAGATTGCGAAAGTCATAGAAACAGAAGATATTGATGTGATAGGCTTTAAATTATGGGCAGGAGAAGGGTTTTCATGGCTTTCTCAAATAGGGACAAATCTTAAAAAACGCTTCCCGGCACTCCTCTTTTTCGGAGGAGGCCCTCAAGTGGACATTTTTGAACATCTTATCTTCCGCAATCTTCCTTTTCTTGATGGACTATGCTATGGAGAAGGAGAAGAGACAATTCGGGAACTGGCCAAATATGTACAGAATGGAAGAGATCCTTCCTCTATTCCCAATATGATATGGAAGGAGGGCACCAGTTATAAAAAAAATGAAAAGAAGATCATTTCGTCTCTTGATTCCCTTCCTTTCCCTCTCTATGATCCGGAGATATATAGAAATATTGAGAGTAAGATAAAAATGGTGGTAATAGATGAAAGCAGGGGATGCCCAAACCATTGCTTCTTCTGTATTCATCCGGTAAAGAGCGGGAAACGAAAAGAAAAAAGTCCTGAAAGAGTCGTAAAAGAAATGATGCAATCTAAAGAACGCCACAATATCCGGCTCTTTCGGTATGCGGGATCCAGCACCCCTCCGAACCTCCTTGAAAAGATCGCAATCCGCCTTATTGAAGAAAAAGCAGATCTACGTTATGCCTGTTTTGGAAGCGTGAAAGAATTTGCGGGAAAAGAGATCTTTCCCCTTCTGAAAAGATCAGGATGCGAAGCGCTCTTTTTTGGAATAGAAAGTGCCAGCGAAGAAATTCTAAAAAAAGCGATGAATAGAACTATCTCTGTTTCTGCCATGGAATCTGTCCTTGCTTCTTGTAAAAAAGCAGGCATATTTACCGTTGCAAGTATTATTTATCCCGCACCCTTTGAGACCGAATCAACCCGCGAAAAAACCCTTGATTTTCTTACGAGAACACGACCAGATTCCGCTCTGATTCAATTTCCGGGAGTATACCCGAATACAAGGTGGTTTCATACACCAGAAGAGTTTGGCTTTTCTTTAAATAAAAAAAAGTATCCTCTTCAGGTAATGAACTATCAGTTCAAAGCCCTCTTCCCTCCGCGATACTGGAAAGCCCTCCCTTACAGAGTCAATGGAATGCCTTTTAAGAAGTATGCCGCGGAGACTGAGGCTTTTCAGCATGATGTTCACAATCTTGGAATACTCACCTCAGTATCGGACGAAACATACCTTCTCTACCGGCATAGCGGCGAAGCTTCTCTTAATACCTTTCTTGATAAGAATCGGTACGCCTTCTATGCGGGTCAACGAGAACTCCTTGAAGAAGAGATTTGTACCATTAATGCCGCGAAAACTCCATGAAAAAATATCGTACCGCAATCACTGGAATCGGGGTCATTGCCCCAAATGGTACGGGTATTCACCAATACTGGGAAGCGTTAAAAGCAGGAGAAAGCGGTATTACAAGGATAACTGCATTCAATCCAGATCCTTTTCCTTCTCAAATTGCAGGTGAAATAAAAGGATTCCAACCTGATGATTTTATGGATAAAAAAAGCTGTCGGCGTATGTCCCGCACCTCGCAATTTGCAGTCGCATGCGCCCGCATGGCATTGGATAACGCACAACTTGCTCCACAAGATATTTCAGAAGATCATGGACAGATCATATTAGGAGTTAGCACCAGTGCCATGGAGTTGATAGAACGCCAACATACTGTGCTTGCCTCCAAAGGTCCTTCCAAAATTCTTCCTTTTGGAATCCTTGCCGCAACTCCACACAGCACCACCGGTGAAGTTATTGCGGCACTCGGGTTGAACGTGCCGGCTACCACGCTTGCAACCGGATGTGCCTCGGGTCTTGATGCCATTGGAACAGGATGGAAAAAAATCTCTACCGGCGAAGCAGAAATTGTTCTTTGCGGTGGTGCTGACGCTCCTATTACTCCACTTATTCTTGCAGGACTCTGCGCAGCCAATATAGTGTCCCGGCATAACAATCCGCCAGAAGAAGCAAGCCGGCCTTTTGACCTTACCCGAGATGGCGGAGTTCTCGCGGAAGGAGGAGGAATCCTTATTCTTGAAGCTATGGACCGCGCTCGTATGCGAGGAGCGCCTATCTATGCAGAATTGGTTGGATACGGACAATATGGAGACGGAAAGGAAAAAAAAACTGGAAACGGTCTCCGGCACACTATGCGTCAAGCACTCTACACCGCGGGACTTTCAACAGGTGCTATCGGCCATATCTCTGCTCACGCTCCTTCTGATCCTCTTCTTGATTCCGTAGAAACAGAGGCAATCAAGGAGATCTTTGGACCACGCGCCTATCGTATTCCTCTCACTTCAATCAAATCAATGATTGGGAATCCCTTTGGCTCTATTGGAGTCTTTCAAACTGCGGCCGCGGCTATGTCCCTACAAGAAGGAGTTATTCCTCCTACCATCAATTATCATCATCCCGACCCTAACTGCGATCTTGATTATACTCCGCTCTTCGCGCGCCGTTTCAACGCAGAGTACGCTCTTATCAACTCGCATGGCTTTGGAGGAAGCAATGCAAGTCTTCTTATAAAAAAAGCGCCATGATATCCTATCAGGTTTCACTCCTTCTTACCGCGGGAATCAATATCCTTTTTGCAATTTCTGTCTATGTAAAAAATCAACACCGCCTTTCCAACAGAGTCTTTCCTCTTTCTTCTCTTAATCTCGCGTTATGGTGTTTTTCAACATTTGCGATTGTATCGTCCCATTCCACCACACAAGCAGAAATAGCCATACGGATTGCCTGCTCTATAGGAGCTTTTCTTCCGGCGAACTTCCGTTTTTTCGTTGATACCCTAGGACGTCCCCAAGAGCCCTTTTCTCTCCGCCAAAAAAGAGTTCTCACGCTCTTTTATCTTTTGGGTATCTGTCTTGCCGCCATAACATGGCTCCCCAATTTTATCCGTTCGGTTGAGTTTTCTCCTCCTGGTGTTTTTGTCGATCTTCCAGGACCAGAAGCACAATATGACGGACCACTTTTTTTCCTTTATTCCTTTGGAACTCTTCTTCTGATGGCAGAAGCATTGTTCCGCCTCTTTCAAAAAACACATACCTCGCACGGAATCTTTCGCCTTGAAGTACAATATGTCTTTATCGCTATCCTCTCGGGAACGATCTTTGTCGCGGGAACCTCTCTCTTTCCCGCACTTTTAGGAAGCACACTCTTAAGTAGGTTCGCGCCATTCTCTTCTGTCATCATGACAGGGATTATTTCGTATGCTATCGCCCGGTACCATATATTGGATATTTCTATTGTCTTTGAAATGACAACCCTTGCGATCCTTGTAACAGGAGTGCTTCTTCTCTTCTATCTCGCCAGTACCCTGCTTCTCACAAAAATTCAATATATATTTCTCCTTTCTCCTTCCTATAGTTCCATCCCTATACTCTTTAGTGCCTTCGCAGTCGCACTTCTATATACTCCTGTAAAAAAATTCATTCAGAACCTCGCACTTCACCGGATTTTCCCTCCCAAAATAGATACTGGAGAGATCTCCAAAGAACTTACGGCAACACTCTTTTCACATATAGAATTCTTTGGCTTTTTCAATGATATTTCCCGTCTTCTCAGTAGTAAACTTCACATTCCCGAAACCATGGGACTCATTCTTCCCCCTTCCACTCCTCAAGAACCCTCCATTCAAACTCTTCCCGCCACATGGTCTCTTGAACATTCCTCTGATTCTTCTATCCTTGCCTCGTTCCAAAAAGAGAAAAAAGCTCTTATCAGAGAAGAGTTAGAACGATTTCCCCATATTGAAAGCAACCTCAAAATCATCCAGGAGTTTAAGAAGAACGGCTTTGATCTTGCGGTTCCGATTCTCCAAAGAGAAACAGTCTTCGGCGCAATCCTTTTTCGTAATAAACATTCACAAACACTCTTCACAAGACAAGAACTTCTTCTTCTTGAGAATATCGGACTACAACTCGGCATTGCAATAGAAAACCTTGCTCTTTACAGAAGACTCTCTAGACTTCATCTTTATCAGGACAGTCTTCTTGAAAACTCACCGAGCGGAGTAATTGGAATAGATGCGGATAACCGAGTAATTATCTTCAACAGAGAAGCAGAGCGCCTTACCGGGTATCAACGCTCCTCAATGCTTGGGAAAGAGTATAATGCCCTTCCTGAAGAGTTAAAAGAGATCGTCTTTTCTGTAAGAGAATCACAGCAAAATATCAGGGGCGTTGAAAGAACGGTTCTGAATAGAGAAAAAAATATTCCTCTTCAGGTACTTATGCATACCTCTGCCTTTTATGACAGCCATAAAAAGTTTCTTGGAATCCAGTTGATCTTTTCCGATATCACGCCGATGAAAAATCTTAAAGAGAATATCGCTCGCACAGAACGGCTCGCTTCCATTGGAATCCTTGCGGCGGGGCTTGCGCATGAAATTAAAAATCCCCTTGTTTCAATACGAACCTTTGCGCAACTTCTTCCTCAAAAATTTGAAGACGCGGAGTTCCGAGAAGTCTTCTCAAAACTTGCCATCCAAGAAGTAAATAAAATTAATAGCTTAGTAGAAGCAATCCTTGCCTTTGCAAAACAAAAACCTCCTGAATTCCGAGAAGTATCCCTCGGAGATATTATCCGCGACACTCTTCTTCTGATAGGAATTCAGAAAAATAATATTCAGGTCTCTTTTACAGAACTGGATGGAAAAAAAACCGCTCTGTTAGATGCAGATGCGGAAAAATTAAAACAGGTCTTTCTAAACCTTATTCTCAACAGCCGTGACGCAATGCCCAAGGGAGGAGATCTTTCCATTACCATTACCGAGGAGAACAATCACCTCAAAACAGTACTGTCAGATACAGGATCCGGAATAGAAGAAGCCCTTATTGAAAAAATATTTGACCCCTTCTTTACTACAAGAGAAAAAGGAACAGGACTCGGTCTTTCTATTGTTGCCACCATTATCCATGAACATCATGGTACAATCTCTATAACAAGCTTGCCTTCAACAGGCACTACGGTCTCTATTGAACTTCCAAAACATCAGTCGGAAGAAGGACAGCCTCTATGAATTATGTGATTGTTTCCACAAATGAAAAAGCAATAAGCCATGCAATACGTATTGTATTAAAAGAGAAGTATGTGGTGGAGGAAGTTCCTTACACTCTTCTCTGTGAAACAATCGTGGCCCGCAGACCAGGGGCTGTCATCTTTGATGCAGACGATCATGGAGAGCTTACTCCTGAACGATTACTATCTCTTTTTTCTATTGATCCCTCCCTTACCGTTATTCTTTTAGCAGATCGGCTGAATAACACTATGGAAAAAGCCCTTGAAACAGGAGCCTTTGAGATTATTGAAAAACCTTTTCAATCTCTTCGCATTCTCCATACTGTAAAACGGGCGATTGTGCACGATACCTTCTCCCGGCAGAAGGATTCTCCGCATTCCACACCTTTTTCCGAAACCTCGCTCTCAATAACCTCCCGCGATACAACAACTTTTTTTGAAGAACTCTCTCAAACAATCGCCTCTTGTATGGATAGCCCGGAACATCTTCTTTCTGAAACATTTCTTCTTCTCCGAAAATATCGCCATACAGCAAAAACCGCTTTTTTCCTCCGAAAAAACAGCCAATTTATTCCCATTGCATCTCTTGGAATAGATGACAAATTTCTCTCTGAAATTCTTGTACCATCTACACACCCTCTCATAGAATGGTTTTCCAGAAAAACCTGTATGGTAGCGGTGGAAAATCCTGACATGAACCCTGCTATCCGTTCCTTGCTTGAAATGTGCAATGTGCAATGTGCCTTCCCCTGTATCTCCTTTAATGGAACCCTTATTGGATTCCTTCTTACTGGAGGACCTGTCACGGGAAGAGCGTTGGTAGAGCAGGATATCTCTTTTTTTACAAGTTTCTCTGATTTTTTAACTACCGCCATTGAAAATATAGGGTTACAACAGGAAATTATTGCCCAAAAAAACTATCAGGAAGCCATTGTAACCAATGTTCCCAGCGGTATTATCGGAGTAAATGAAGAAGGTAAAATCATTGTATGCAATGAAAGCGCCCATACTATTTTCGGCATTGACCAATCCGAAGGAATAGGCTCTCCGATAGAACGGCTTGGCGCTCCTGTTGCCGATGTTATCCGTCAAACCCTTGATTCTCAAGAACCTATTGTACGGAAGGAACTTCTTCTCTCTCCAGAAAAAATCATTATCGGAATAAGCACCAACCCCATTGTTTCAGAAGGTACACTTCAGGGAGCGGTGGCAATATTTCAAGATCTCAGCGCTATCAAAGTGTTGGAGGCAAAAGAACGCGAGGTAGAACGCAACGGGTATCTGAACTCTTTAGCATCCCGGCTTTCTCATGAACTGAAAAATCCCTTAGTCGCTATTAAAACCTTTTCTCAGTTACTTCCTGAAAAATTTGACGATCAGGAATTTCGTACCTCCTTTGCAAAGATTGTACAAGACGAAATCACAACAATCAATATGATTATAGAAAATATCAGTAAACTTGCGGAGACCCGTTCATTTCATACAAGCGAATTTGATCTTGTTGATTTTTTACATACCCTCCGCGGCACCTATGAAACAGATAGGCGTACTCCAAATGTTTCGTTTCAAATTGAAAAACAGAGTTCTTTCCCTATTGCCGGAGATCCGCTCCGTATCAATGAAGCCATCGGCCATCTTATCTCATTTTTTCAAGAGGAAGAAAACAATGCTTTCGTCACAATCAAGGCAGATACAGAGGACTCTTCCTTCCTTCTTGAGGTATCTGGAAACTGCCACAAGAACCGGACGAACGACAATCTCCTCTCTTCTTTCGCGCCTGAATTAAAACAGATCGCTTCTATTGGAGTGATTCTTGCTAAAAAAATATTTGAAGCCCACCACGCTGATTTTTCTGTAACACAGAATCAGAACAAAACCTCTTTTCTTACCCGTATTCCCCGTTCTTCTCATGGCAAAAATATTAATCGTTGACGATGAAACAAATGTACGGGAATCTCTAAGATTCGCCTTAAAAGATCAGCATACGATCCGGTTTGCGGATTCAGGAGACAAGGCATTGAAAGAGATTGCCTATAATCAGCCAGATCTTGTGATTCTTGATATTATGATGCCTGGAAAAAGTGGAATTGATACGCTTCGTGAAATCAAAAGGGATTACGCGCATATCTCGGTAATCATGCTAACTGCCGCTGCCGACCTCTCCACAGCTATCAACGCCATGAAACTCGGCGCCAGCGATTATATTACCAAACCGTACGATGTGGAGGAGCTTCTCTTTCAAATAGAAAAGATTATAGAACAAAGAAAACTTCATCAGAAAATCGGGTTGCTTCAAGAAGAAGTTGAAAGAGAATATCCGGTTGCTTCTTTCATCTTCCAAAGCAAAAAGATGAAGGAAGTTCTTGATATCGCAAAAAAAGCCGCTCCAACGGAAAGCTCCATTATTCTTACTGGACCCACTGGTGTCGGAAAAGAACTTGTAGCCCGTTTTATCCATACCAATAGCACGCGAGAAAAAGAGCCCTTTATCGCAATACATTGCGCCGCAATTCCAGATACACTCTTTGAAAGCGAACTCTTTGGCTACGAACGAGGCGCCTTTACTAATGCATTCAAAAGAAAACCCGGAAAGATAGAGATGGCCGCAGAAGGAACCATCTTTCTTGATGAAGTCAATGAAATTCCTTCTCTTCTACAGGTAAAGCTTCTTCGGTTTCTTCAAGAAAAAAAATTCTCCCGCCTCGGAAGCAATGAACTTCTTTCAAGTAATGCCCGCATTCTTTCCGCCTCCTCGCAATCCATTACACCGCCCCATAAGACTTTTCGCGAGGATCTTTACTACCGACTTAGCGTGGTGCCGATAGCAATTCCGTCCCTTACAGAACGGAAAGAAGATATTGTTCCTATCGCAGAATATTATATTGAACAGTTTGCGAAAAAATATAAAAGCCGCGCTAAAACCCTTTCATTTGAAGCAGAAAAGGCCTTTCTCGCCTATCCATGGCCAGGAAATGTACGAGAATTAAAGAATGTTATTGAACGCTCCCTTGTTCTCCGTCGCGACGCGGAAAAGATTGACATAGAAACTCTTCCTTCTGAAATTTCTGAAAACTCTCTTCTTCCTTATAAAGAACTCTCTCTTGAAGAAGAGGTCCGTCAACTTGAAACCACACGGATACTTCATGCGCTTACACAAGAAAAAGGGAATCAGGTAAAGACTGCGAAACGACTCGGAATCACCAGACGAATTCTTCGGTATAAGATGGAAAAATTACAGATTGCCTGCGAACAACAAGACCCTAACGCATAAGAAAGAATTCTTCTGATTGTAGAGAGAGTTCTCTTTTTTTTTCACCGCGAAAGATCGGCAAAGAGTTTCTTAACTCCCTCTATTACTATCCCTTCTGCCCGTTCGTCTACCACACATCCCAAATAGGACGTTTCATAACTGGCATCAATACCAATCGCCTCATCAAGCGGAGTGGCATGAAACTCTTCTTCCCGAACAGAAAGGTTGAATGTCCTCTCCTTAAAAGCTTTTGCCGTAGGAATATATCCAAGGACCGCATTGCAATTTTCTACGATCATTGTCTCCTCAAAAGAGCTATCTTCCCGAAACGCAAAACCTGTTTCTGTAAAGATCTCGCCAGAGGTACAGAGAAATGCGCACTTTTTATCAAGACCTACCAGAAACAAAGAGTGTTCAAGGGGACTCTTCTCTTCCATCTGCATAAAAAGCGCCTTCGCGACAAGTGCCCGCAATGTTCCCGGAAATGCCTCTATATTGATTTTGGCAGATTCAATTTCTTTATCAGTAAAAGTTCTACGAGGAATTGAAAGTGTCTTCTCCGCAAGAAAGAGAGAATTTACCGGCGAAAGGGTCTGCAAAGAAGTAAGAATACCGGAAGCGCTCCGGCCTAATGCCTCAGCTATCTTTTCACCAATATCTGAAGAACGGGTTTCACTATCAAAAGGATCCAAGAACGCAATATCTCCGCAAGCATCGTTAAAGAGTATTACAGGAACTCCATACTCTTCTGAAAGAAGGTCTCGGGTCATTGAAGGCCAATCACCTGAAATTTCTGTACCGCCCAAAGTATCTGGATGATTGCCATAATTCAACGCGATCGCCTTTAGAAAACCTGTATCATCGGCGATTTTTAAGAGGCTGAGTTTGGAAGAGACCGGACCCGCGGGACCAATAATTTCTTGGGGTTGCGTGGGATTTGTTACCACCCTCCCATCTCGCAAACGATACCGTCTGTTGAATGAAAATCCATCCACATCAACAGAACCACACCCTATCGTTGCCGGAAACCTACTATCATACGCTTCCCTCATCGCATCAACAATCTGCGTTCTAAGGTATCCGGGATACTCGTCGGAAATCGTAAAGTTTTCTGTGTAAACCGCCTTATAAGAATGATCGGGAAGTGGACCGGTATGGGTATGGGTCGCATGAAGTGTAATATGAAGAGAGGAGGAAGGGATCTTTTTTCGGGCAATCTGTTTCACATCGCGCCAAAGGCATTCGCCGGCCCAGATCAAGTCTAACGCCACTATAAATGCTGTGGTGGTTCCATCATCAAAACAGAGTGCGATCGCCTTCAAATCATCGCGTATCCCAGAAGCAGGTCTTGGAGAAAAATAACCCACCAAAGAAGAACCTAAAGGAGGAGTGATAATCCGTTCAGCAATACCTATCCGTACCATTTGATAACTCCCGTATAAGAGAGAAAAGCGCTTCTTCAATCAAATCCTCAGAATACGATCCCTTCACTCTTCCTTTACAGAATAGAAGCCATTCTCCAACTCCTCCCGCAATCCCGACATCTGCTTCTTTTGCCTCTCCGGGTCCGTTTACACTGCAACCCATAACCGCAATCTTCAATGTATTTATTTTAGGAAAAATCCGCGCTTCTTTCTGCAAACGTTTTTCTACCCCTTTCCTTACCTTCATAAGATTTACCCGACAACGGCCGCAGGTAGGGCAAGAAATGAGTTCTGGTTCAAACCTTCGCAACCCGAGCGACTGTAGCGTTGCTCGGGTCCACCTGACCTCCTCCTCCGGACTTTCTGTAAGAGAAATCCGAACAGTATCTCCAATACCTTCCGAAAGAAGAATCCCGAGTCCCAACACACTTTTTGTTACTCCGGCATACCCTGCTCCGGCTTCAGTAATGCCTATATGAAAAGGATATTCGCACTGAGGAGCAAGGGCTCTATAAACTGCAACCGTATCATCCACCGAAGGAGTTTTCATTGAAATCACAAGATCAAAACAGTCCTGATCCTCGCAAAATCTAATGCTATCCTTCGCAAAGGAAAGCATATCCCGAACTAAGTGAGAACTCTTTCTCGGAAGAGAGCCTGAATTAAATCCAAGCCGTACCGGAATCTTCTCTTCTTTGGCTTTCTGGAGAACTTTTATAAGATTGCTTCTTTTCATATTTCCCGGATTCACACGGATTTTGTCAAAGCCCGCCTGAACCGCAAGAACTCCAAGACGCCAGTCATAATGGATATCCGCACATCCAGGAAGACCTGAAGCATGTATGGCACGAATCGCGGGAGAAATATCATTACGAGAAAGAATGGAAGTTCGGATTAGTTCTGCTCCCGCAGAGGCCAAACGCGCGCATGCCCGCTTTATAACAGGATAATCCGAGCTCGCCACCTTTGTCATAGATTGTACAGAAACCCGCGCGTCTCCTCCTATCTTTAGAGATCCCGCCATAACCATCCGAGTTTTTCGTTTCTTTATTTTCATCGCCGTAGCTTCTCTTCTATAATCTTGAAAATATCGTTATAGGTTACATAAAGCGCAAGCGCGATAATCAAAAATGCGCCCGCTGTATTTACTATTTCAAGGAATCGCCGGCTAGGTTTTTTCCTCCGAAGCTTCTCAAAGAAAAGACCGACAAGATGGCCCCCATCAAGGACAAAAAAGGGCATAAGATTCAAAACCCCGAGATTCACATTCAAAAAAGCAATAAAATAGAGATAACGAGAAATGCCGAGTTTCATTACCTCCATAGAAAATTTTGCGATACCAATAGGACCCGCAAGCTGTTTAATAGAGGCCTTTCCGGTAATCAGATACTTGAAGGCAATAAAGACTCCCTTAATCATTTTTCCAGTCTCTTTTCCGCTTTCAAGAAAAGAACGGAAAAAACCGTACCTGGCGATCTTTTCCTTGGGTTCTATGCCGATAAGATACCTCTTATATCCGTCAAAAACCTTCACTCCATCCTCTTGAAGGTGTGGAAGAACAGAAAATCGGAGAGGAGTTCCTTCGCGAGAAACTTCAATCTGAAGAGGAGTATCCGGATGACGGTTTGACTCAACTGTAATACGTTGCAAAACATCAAACCATTCTCTTGTCCGTTTTCCATTCACAGAAAGAATCTCGTCGCCAACCACTATTCCCGCACTCTTTGCAGGAAGTTGTTCTACCACTCCTCCCACACGCGTACCATCATAAGCCGGCACTCCAAGCATAAGGGCCGGAAGAAGAAAAACCCATGCCACCACAATATTATGGATCCCTCCCGCAACAACCACTAATGCCCGAATTCCCGGTGGTTTCGCGGCAAACTCGTCGGGCGCTTCGGCATTTACACTGTCCTGTCCCGCCAGTTTCACATAACCGCCAAAAAGAATCGGACAGATCCAATATTCGGTCTCTCCGCGTTTCCATGAAATAAGTTTAGGGCCCATCCCGAAAGAGAAGCGTTCCACCCTGATCCCTACCCGTTTTGCAACCCAGAAATGTCCTAATTCATGAAAAAAAATGGCTATTCCGAATACAATCAATACCCCAAGCAATCCCATTTATCCTCCCAGCAAAAACCGTACTGATTCCCTTGCCTTCGCATCTGCTTCCATCACATCTTCCACAGAAGTAATATGGCCGGGAATATGACGTTCAAGGGCTTTTTCAATTAAGACCGGTATATGTGAAAATGTAATTTTGTTTTCAAGAAAAAGCGTAACAGCAACTTCATTGGCGGCATTGAGAACCGTGGGAAACGACATCCCTTTTTCAAGAGCTTGACGCGCAATATGAGGAGAAGGAAACCGTTCTGTATCCACAGGAGAAAAGGTAAGGGAACGAGATCTCTGAAAATCTAAAGGAAGAAGTCCATCGCAAGATGCCGCGCGAAGAGGCCAAGAAAGACAGTATGCAAGGGAATATTTCATATCGGGCAGAGAAAAAACCCCATGCATAAATCCATCTGAAAAAAAGACCATACCATGTACAAGCGCCTGAGGATGAAGAAGAATGTCTATCTTCTCTGAAGAAAGATCAAACAGGTACGCGGCTTCTATCATCTCAATCCCTTTATTCATCAATGTAGCGGAATCTACCGTGATTTTTTTTCCCATCTTCCATACAGGATGATCTAAAACCTGCTCTATGGTTACAGAATCCATATTTCCGGTATAATTGTAAAGAGCGCCACCAGAAGCGGTAATTGTAATGCGTTCCGCGGAAGTTCGTTCTCTAGCGAGAATCTGAAAGATTGCATTGTGTTCACTGTCTGCAGGAAGAATTTGTGCACGCCACGGAAGCAAAAGAGGCCAGGCAGAGATAATAATTTCCTTAGTGGCCATGACCACAATTTTACCCTCGGAGAGCGCACGAAGTGTTGCGGAAAGTCCCGTAAGACCCGGAATCGCCATCACCACCACATCCGGATTACTCTCCTCCACCACCTTTTCTAAAGCATCAGAACCTGAAAAAAAACGCGTTTGAGAAAATTCTCTTTCTAAAGATTCATCATTTACAGGAAGCGCCGCGCATAAAGGAGAAAACTCTCTTATCTGTTCCCCAAAACCTTGATATCGGTATCCTGCCGCAAGCCCGCATACAGTAAATTCCGATGCCATCATACGGACCACCTCAAGCGTAGTACAGCCAATACTTCCCGTAGACCCAAATATCGCCACCTTCTTCATCCCAACCCTCCGAACCGTCTCTTCCTTCGGCTATACTCTCTACAAGCCTCTTCAAGAGAGTTCTCGTTAAAATCAGGCCATAAAACTTTGGTAAAATAGAACTCCGCATAAGCAGAATGCCACAGAAGAAAGTTGCTGATACGTTCTTCTCCCGCAGTCCTTATAATTAAATCTACTTCAGGAAGATCCGGCATATACATATAATCTTCTAACCGAAAATCTTCGCGGGGATTCTTCGCCATAAGGTTTCGTATGGCATCAAGGATCTCCTTTCTACCACCATAGTTAATTGCAAAAACAAGAGTAATACCCTTATTCTCCGCGGTCCTCTCAACAATAGCGCTGGCAGTCTTTTGAAAGCGTTCGGGAATACCTTCGCGGCTTCCCAAAATACGTACTCGCACCTGTTCCCTCTGAAGATGCTCTTCTTCCTTCACAAGAGCCTCCTCCATCAGGGAAAAAAGAAATCTTACCTCGGCAAGAGGTCGTTTCCAATTCTCTGTTGAAAAGGAATAGAGTGTAAGCCACTGAATTCCAAGGTCTTTTGCTTTCGTAAGAACCTTTTTAACCGCACCAATACCTTGCTTGTGCCCCTCAAACCTTGGCAGGCCTTTGGCGACTGCCCAACGGCCATTTCCATCCATAATAATTCCCACATGTGCTGGTCCGTTCACAATGTAAAATCCTCCCCGAAATAGACCTGTCTTCCCTCTCTATTTTTCAATAATTCTTCCGGAGAACCCTGCGCTATAATCGTTCCCCGATAGATAAGGTATGCCCGATCCATAATACTCAAAGCATCGCGAACATTATGGTCGGTAATAAGAACTCCGGCTCCACGGTCCCTTAACTGACGGACCATCTTCTTGATCTCCGAGACTGTCTTCGGATCAATCCCTGAAAACGGTTCGTCAAGAAGGAAATATTTTGGATTGTTGATAAGGCCCCTCGCAATTTCAAGGCGTCGTTTTTCGCCTCCGGAAAGATGAGCCGCCATCGTATTTTGAAGCTCTAAAAGTCCCATTGTTTCAAGAAGAGCAAGAGCGGTTCTTTCCTGTTCCGTAGGAGAAGGAAAAAAACTTTCAAGAATAATAAGAAGATTTTCAAGTACGGAAAGACGGAGAAAAAGAGCGGGTTCTTGAAATAGATAGCTTACTCCCATACGTGCCCTCATATAAACAGGAAGACGGGTAAGATCTTTTCCATTCACTCGCACCATACCCTGATCCGGAGAAACAAAACCCATAAGAATATTAAAACTGGTCGTTTTTCCTGCGCCATTAGGTCCAAGAAGTCCCACTACCTCGCCGGGTTCAAGAGAAAGGGAGAGATCTTCAACCACCCTCCTTCCGCCAAAGGTCTTTGCAATATGCACCGCTTCAAGCATTGGTGAAAAGGCCCTCTGACCCGGGTGTAATCTTAAGGTGTTCATATGCAAGACGTGTGGCGATCCTTCCCTGCGGCGTTTTATCAAGGAACCCTTCCTGCACAAGATAGGATTCATAGACCTCTTCAATAGTATCGGATTCTTCTCCCACCGCGATAGAAAGACTTTTTAACCCCACAGGACCTCCATTAAACTTAAGAATAATGGTTTCCAATATCCGTTTATCCATTTCATCAAGACCACACGAATCAACCGACATCTTATCCAACGCAAAACAGGCAATCTCTTTGGTAATGGTTCCTTCTCCCTTAACCAGCGCATAATCGCGTACTCTACGAAGTAAACGGTTTGCTATTCTCGGCGTAGCACGAGAACGCCGCGCAATTTCAAGCGCTCCGTCATCATTCGTTACCACACCAAGAATTCCCGCGGAACGAAGAATAATGGAAGAGAGTTCTTCTACGCTGTAATAATCTAGTCTGCTCACAATACCAAACCTGTTTCTTAATGGAGAAGTAAGCAAACCTATACGTGTTGTCGCACCAATAAGGGTAAATGGCTTCAGGGGAATTTTCAAAGATTTTGCTTTGGGTCCCTCTCCCAACATAATATCTATTGAATAATCTTCCATTGCACTGTACAGATATTCTTCTACCTGACGCGGAAGACGATGAATTTCATCAATAAAGAGAATATCGCCCTTTTCAAGATTGGTAAGCATCCCGGCAAGATCCCTTCCCTTTTCAATGACCGGACCCGAACTTGATCGGATATTAACCTCTAAAGCATGAGAAATAATATAGGCAAGCGTTGTTTTTCCAAGACCCGGCGGACCATATAACAAAACATGGTCTAACACGTCCTTTCTCATTTTTGCGGATTCAATAAAAATAGAGAATGTCTCTTTTAATCGGTCCTGTCCCACAAACTCCTCAAAACTTCCAGGCCTAAGGGTGTTTTCAAAGACAATTTCATCCGGACCTAATAACGATGAACTAACCTCTTCATTCTCAATAATCTGATCTTCTTCCATATTACATCCTCTTTAAAACCTCCCGAAGGAACTGTTCAAGAGGTATTTCTTTTTCAGAAAGAGTCTGAAAAACTTTTGAGGCAACCTTCGTTGCCTCGGATTTTCTGTATCCAAGAACCACAAGGGCTTCTACCGCATCACGAAGAAATCCTCCTGGCTTATCCATATTTGACAATTCTATTTTCTCAATACGATCCTTTAACTCCACCACGATTCTCTCTGCGCTTTTTTTCCCCACACCAGGAGTTTTTCGAAGATACTCCACATCCTCCGCCACAACTGCACTGCAAAGTTCCTGCGGTGTAAGGTTTGAAAGAATTCTCAATGCGATGCGGGGACCAATTCCAGGAAGAGTAATCAGCATATCAAAAATGGCTCTCTCTTCCTCTGTTGCAAATCCAAAGAGTTCCTGAGCATCGTTTCTAACAATATGGCGGGTATAAATAGTCAGACGCGCGCCTTCCGCGGGAAGTTGTTTTGAGGAAGAAAGAGAAATGTTCACACGGTATCCCACTCCCGCTACTTCTACACATACTTCCATAGGAGATTTTTTTACCAATATACCAGAAAGAAAGGATATCATCGCAGACCGATCCTTTCATAAAAATCTCTATTCATATAATATCCAATCGCCGCGGCAAGCGCATCCGAGGCATCCCATGGCAAGGATTCCTTAATACCAAGAAGTGTCTGTACCATAAACCCAATCTGATCTTTTGTGGCAGAACCACTACCAGAAACCAATTTTTTAATCTCTCCCGGCGCTAAAAACGCGATGGTTGCGCCACGCGCGAGTACTGTACCCGCCATAACCCCTGTCGCGATTCCAATATTCAATGCTATCTGGGTATTCTTTGCGAGATAAATCTTTTCTATGGCAACCGCCTCAGGTTGATGGCATTCAAAAATCTCTTCAAATTTTTTTGCAATAACCGCAATCTTCTCTTCAAAGGAAAACTTTGCGTTGATAAGAATTTCACCCCATGCCTTCGCCCGAAGAGAAGGGACAGATTCAATGACTCCGAACCCAAAATGGTTCAATCCAGGATCAATACCGAGAATTACCAATGTTATTGAGAGACCTGTTCAATCAGTTCGTCTGGAATATCAAAGTTAGAATAAACATTCTGGACATCATCATGTTCTTCCAGTTCATCAAGCAGTTTAAGAAGTTGTTCCGCCTCTTTTCCCTCCACCCTTACATAATTTTTGGGAATAAGAGTTACCATCGCACTTTCAATCTGAAGCGCATTCTCTTCTAAGGCTTTTTTTACTGTCTCAAGAGATTCCGGAGCGCATAACACTTCATACTCATCCTCTTCAGTCTGAAGATCATCCGCGCCAGCATCAAGAACAATACCCATAAGAGTTTCTTCATCGGTAACAGATTTTTTAAGAATGATCTGTCCTTTTCTGTCAAAAAGATAAGCCACACACCCGGACTCTCCTAAATTTCCATTGTGCCGACTGAAAAAAGAACGAATTTCAGCGGCGGTTCTCCGTTTATTATCAGTTAAAATATCCATAAGAACCGCTACTCCGCCGGGACCATATCCTTCATAACTGGTATGTTCCAAAATAAGGGCGCCGTCTTCACCGGTACCTTTTTTAATAGCACGCGTAATATTATCGTTCGGCATATTAATTGCCTTTGCGCGGTCAATCGCCACCGCAAGACGGGGATTATTTTCAACATTACCTCCACCGGTCTTCGCCGCCATCATAATTTCACGAATAAGTTTGGTAAAGGCTTTGCCTCGTTTTGCATCTGTAGCCGCCTTTTTATGCTTGATACTTGCCCACTTAGAATGACCGGACATATTTACCTCCTGTTATTATTTCCGCTTTAATTCCTTCCAAAACTCCTTCGCACTCAACTGTGCGAGACGCCGCTTAAATGCGTTTGCCTCGGCTTTGCCAATAGGCTGTTCAAAAGTGTCCGTAAAGAATAATTCTCCTTCTTCTATGGAAATCCTATCAGGCGAAACAAGAAGTTTTTTTGCGACATAAAGCGGCGCTCCTGCGTACAAAGCAATTGCAATACCATCGCTGGGACGGCAATCTATGCGCAATTCAGGATTGTTCCCTTGTTGAAGAAGAAGACTGGCAAAATAGATGCCTTTACGAAGGGAATGTATCTCAAGACGAAGAATACGCGCACGCAATGCCCGTACAAGGGTATGGGTGAGTTCATAGGGAAAAGGACGAACGCTCTTTTCTTTTTGCAGAACCATATAAATGGAATGAGTTTCAAAAACTCCTATTACGATAGGAAGAACATACCCACGCTCGTCCTTCAAGATCACTATTGAAGCACTCGTTTGCAGGTTCAGAACAACTCCTTCTACCTCTACTTTCATCATATTCAGCTCTTTTCTGCCTCCTTCTCAGCTTTCCGTGCGCTCAAAACCTTTTCAGCAAGATGGTTGGGAACCTCCTCATAATGCGCAAGCTGAAGCGAATATGCGCCGCGTCCACTGGTAAGGGAGCGAAGTTCTGTAGCATAATTTGAAATTTCAGAAAGCGGTATCTGCGCCTTGACTATCTGAGATGCACCATGTGCAACCATATCAAGAACTCTTCCGCGTTTTGCGTTTACCGTGCCAATAATATCACCAGTAAACTCTTGAGGGACAGTAACCTCTACATTCATAATAGGTTCAAGAAGAACAGGATTGCCCGCTGATACCGCCTTCTGTAGCGCCATAGCTCCGGCAACCTGAAAGGCGATATCCGAAGAATCCACCGGATGGTAAGAACCATCGGTCAACCTAACCCGAATATCTACCACCGGATATCCCGCGAGAACGCCTTTTGACATAGCATCTTTAACACCTTTTTCTACAGAAGGAATATATTGACGGGGAATCGCACCTCCCACAACCTCGTCGGAAAATTCAAAACCCGAACCCCTCGGCAAGGGTTCAATAATAATCACCGCATGCCCATACTGACCATGCCCACCAGTTTGTCGCTTGAACTTTGTATCTGCATCCGCCCGTTTTGTGATGGTTTCTTTATAGGCAATCCGAGGAATTCCTTTCACTACCTCCACTCCGAATTTTTCCTTGAACTTGTTCAGGGTTACATCAAGATGTACATCTCCCATACCGGCAATAATCGTTTCTCCGGTATCATTATCTCTAAAGACCTTTACTGTACAGTCTTCTTCTGATATTTTCGCTATTGCGTTTCCAAGTTTATCTTCGGTTCCTTTCACCTTCGGAGAAAGAGAAAAAGAGAGTGCGGCTTCTGGTACAGAGGGTAAAGAATAAAGAAGAACCTGCGAAGGATCGCAAAAGGTTTCAAATGTATTAAACCCACTCAATTTCGCCACTCCCACAATCTCGCCAGGACCCGCTTCCGTAGCAGGTTCCTGTTTCTTTCCTTTAAATCTGAAAAGTTGCCCGATCCTCTCTTTTGTCCCTTGAGAAGCATTCATACAGGAAAAGTTTGCGGTAAGTTTTCCTGTCAAGACCTTCAAATAAGAAATACGTCCCATAAATGGATCAAAATGTGTCTTAAAGACTATCCCTGAACAAGGCCCAGTTTCCTCGCGAACAACCTCTATATCTTCTCCCTTTGAATCTTTCGCTCCCATAGGAGACATTTCAATAGCCGAAGGGAAATATTCAACCATACAATCCAAAAGTTCCGAAACTCCCAAAGAAGAAATTCCAGAACCGCAAAGAACAGGAACAATCGCTCCCTCCACAATCCCCTTCTTAAAAGCAACAACTTTCTCTTCCCGAGTAAGAGGCTCTCCTTCAAGATACTTCTCCATCAAAGAGTCGTCTACCTCGGCAATAGAGTCAAGAAGATGGCTCACATACTTTCCAACCAAAGGATCAGAAGGATCTGCGTCAAACAGGTTAAGAATCTTCTCTATCTTTCCATCCTTCTTTTCTGGAAAAGTAAAGAGAACCGGCTTATTCCCAAGCCATTCGCATACATTTCCCCAGATCTTCTCAAAATCGTGATCCGTATCGCATTTGTTCAGAAAAATCGCAAATGGAATTTTTCTATCTAACAATTGCGTATATGCCTTTTCTGTTCCCACCTCCACTCCATTATCCGCGGCAATATTAAGAACCGCGCAATCCACTGCGACCGAAGCGGAAATTTGTTCACCGACAAAATCCATATATCCCGGAACATCTACCAAACAACAGGAAAATTTATTCCATGTAAAGGAACTTATAGCAAGATTTACACTCATTAACCTTCGCTTTTCTTCATCCTCATAATCAAATGTGGTATTTCCCTGATTAATATCTCCCATTCTGTCTATAGTGCCTGACTTCAAAAGAATTGATTCACTCAAAATGGTCTTTCCCGACTTACTGTGTCCAAACAATCCAAAGGTATGTATTGATGACATGTATGCCTCCTAAAAATGTATTATACCACTGAAAGATGAAAGAAAAAAGTAGAAAAAAGCGCAGACACTCACTGCAAGAACATAAAGAAAGAATAAAAAATGCCCCTGGCAACACCTACTCTCCCGTTCACTCTCGTAAACAGTACCATCGGCGCTGGAGGGCTTAACGACCGTGTTCGGGATGGGAACGGGTGTGGCCCCTCCGCCATGATTGCCAGAGGCAATAATAGTTTATATATATTTTTTTTTTTGTCAAATACCGAAAAAAAAACTCTCTTCTTATATGGCAAAAAGATGAATGTTACCGGGTTCCGATGAAAGGTTCTTTCTCTCTTCATCGCTTATCTCCCGCGAGAAATTACCATTTGAATATTATATAAAAAGAATAATCGCCGCCACTCCCGCGCCAAATGCGCCCACTCCAATACAAAACCCTTCAACACAGTGGCGAATCGTATGTCTTCCCCGATAAATTCTTGCCCATGCGGTTGCAAGCGCAAAAGCTAATACGGGAAAAAACCAGGAAGGGAAAAAAAATGCGCACGCCATACAAAGCCCGCCAAACATCGTACAATGAAGACTTACTTTTACAAAACGACTCCTGTAGGCTACTAACAACAAGGCAATGATATAACTCAATAAAAGAATAAGAAGAGAAACTGATTCGCCCATCTTAAGGATAATCATAAACGCGATAAGAGCAAAAACAGAAGAAAGAAGAAGAAAACGTGGGCGTTCTAATTTGTCACGCATGTGAAGATCACTGATAAAACCAAGCTTTTTCATGCCAATAGCCGCAAGAATCGGCAAAAGAGTTCCGCATACAAAAAGAATAAGAAGAATAAAGGGAATATTCTCTTTCTGCGAAGTAAAACGTATTCCTAAAGGAAGAGAAAAAGCAAGACTTGCAAGAAAGGGTGAAAAAAGAAAAGAAAGAATTGCCGCGAGAGAGTTCTTGAAAGATTTTAATGGTATATTCATTCAGGTTCCTGTATACAACGATCCAGAAAGAAGTTTGTACAAAAAAAATCCCTCTCCAGAATATCTTCAAAAACCAGAAGTTTCCCGGAGAGGAATTTTTTGAAAAATTTACTGAGCCTCGGCTTCCGGCGCCTCTTCTGCCGGTACCTCCTCAGGCATTGTCTCAACACTTTCATCTTGCATCATTTCAGGTGCGGGTGCGGGTTTTTTGCATCCGGATACCATCAATACAAATATCATCGCTCCAAGAACAATCCCTAACAGCTTCTTCATCTCATTCACCTCCTTCTCTCTTTTCAGCAAAGCATTGAATAGATAGTACAGTAAAGATCTACGATAATTGTTGTGATCCTTCAGGTATCGTATGCGATTAGTATAAAAACCGTTTAGAATCAGATTGCATTGTATCCTGAAAGAACTCTGACGTCAAGAAGTAAAATCACATCATGCGAAATCTCTATCTACAATATCCATTATTACTCATCTTTTTGATTCGTCTTCTATTTTATGAAACAATATCAGTAATGAATATAGTGGTTAGCTGAATCAAACTTTTTCCCGCATCAACAGAAATAATAGAAAAAATATTCTTACAAACTCTTCTTTTATCACAGGAGGAAAGAATGAAGAAGAGAATGATAAGTATTGCCGCGCTATTACTCTTTGCGATGGGAAAAATAGTTTCAGCGGGGAGCCTTACGTTAGTAGAAAGCGGAGATCCCAAATCTGTCATTATCATCTCTTCAAAAGCAGAAAAACAATCTCCGGAAATGCAGGCGGCAATAGTTCTTGCAGATCATATTCAGATGATTTCCGGAGCAAAACTCCACATAAAAAAGGAAAATGAATTAGGTGCATTTGCTTTGCGCCAAGGAATCCTTTCTTTTCCTTCTGGAAAACTTCCTCCTAATATCACAGGATTCATCCTTGTAGGCAAGAGCACCATTACCACTGCACTTGGAATAGAGGATACCGGCCTGTCGCCAGGCGGAATATCTCTGAAAAGATCCGGCAATACATTAACGCTTTTGGGCTCTTCAGCCCCATCAGATAAGTTTAGCGCCCGACATGCGGTCGTAGAATTTCTCTCTTCTTTGGGTATCCGATACCTATGGCCAGGAAAAACCGGACAGGTTATCCCTCGGAACAAAACTATTTCTATCGCTCAACTTGACTATACCTTTTCTCCAATAATCGGACAGCGCCAAATCCGCAGAGGAGGATGGATTAATGAGCGTTCTAAAGAAGGTCTTCCGCGGCTTCAGATTACCGAAGAGGAGTGGAGAGAATCACGAAAAAAAAGATTTCTACCCGGAATAGACGATGACAACTGGATAGTATGGCAACGATTAGGTGGACATCTGGGCATTTCTGGGGGGCATGCGGGAGCAGGCCTCAGCGGTGGCTGGAAAGAACATGGAGAAAAACATCCTGAATGGTTTGCGTTACAAGCAGACGGAACTCGGGATCAAAGTAATGCAAAAGGAAGATGGCGGCTCTGTAAATCAAACCCTGAACTTATTGAATATATTGCAACCAGTATCATTGAACGCGTGAAGAACAATCCCTCGCTGACATGTATTTCTCTTAGTCCCAATGATGGAGGATATTCTTCTTTTTGTATGTGCGAGAACTGTAAAAAACTTGATCCGCCCGAAGGAACAAAAATTAGATTTAGGGTATATGAAGAGGTCGGAAAATCCAAGCGCCATGAGGTAGAGTATGTTTCTCTTACCGACCGGATGGTATGGTACTGGAATCAGATTGTTCAGCGTGTTACTACAGAATATCCCTCTCTCTTATTTCTTGGAGAAGCATACAGTTACTGGCAGAACCCTCCGGTGCGGGAGAAACTTCACCCCAACCTGGTGATCCGTTATGTTCCTGAAACCACTGATGGATGGGAAGGGTGGCGAAATGCGGGATGCCAGCGCATCTACTGGCGACCGAACATTCTTCTTGCAGGAGGCCGCGACGGAAAGTTTAATCTTCTTTCAAACCGTCTCGTAAAAGCCATGAACTATATGGCTAACAAGGGCATTCTTGCCACAGATATCAGCTCAATCTATGATAATTGGTCTATAACCGGATTTAACTATTATGCCGCTGCTCGCTTAAACTGGAATCCTCTCCTTAGTGAAACAGAGATTCTTAAGGAATACTGTAGCCCTGGATTTGGAAAGGCCGCAAAGAAAATAGAAGACTATATTCTTATGATTCAGGAAGCATCCGAAGATCAGAAGAATCGGTTTACTCCGGAATTCTTCGCATCTCTTAGAAAAAGATTGAATGAAGCAGAAGAAATCGCAAGCATTGATAAAGAGATCTGTGATAGGATCGCATTTTTACGGATGGGTTTGAATTTTACCGATCTTCAATGTGTCATTGATCGTATGGCAGAACAGGCTTCTAAAAAAGATCCCTCTTTTGACAAGAAGCGCGCAGATCAGCTGTTAGAATTGAATTATATGGTCCTACGAGATCTTGCCTTAAACCACTATGGAGTGGTAAACACTCCTTATTTAATGTGGGGAAGTGCGGATTATGCCCGCTGGGCTCCTCTTCGGGGACGTTCGTACCGTCCGGCAGAAGAACGTATAGCGCGAGCAAAAACCCAAAGCCTTACCGGAAAAGAAAATAGTATAGAGGAGATGATTGTATCTCTCGGACTTGACTAATCTATCGTGATCTTTTTACTCTTTCAGATAGTAAAAGAGCATTATAAAAGAAGGGATTCGCGAGAAAAGATCCCTTCTTCAGTAATAAAGGCAGTAATAAAATCACCTGGAGTTATATCAAAAGCAGGGTTCCATACTGGTGCGTTCTTCGGCGCGATTATTTGATTTCCAATGTAAAGAAGCTCGTTGCGAGAACGTTCTTCAATAGGAATAAGGGATCCGTCGGAAAGAGAGCTATCCAACGTAGAACGAGGCGCCGCAATATAAAAGGGGATTTTATGAGCTCTGGCAAGAACCGCTAAAGCATAGGTTCCGATTTTATTCGCAGTATCTCCATTGGCACAGATTCTGTCTGCACCGGTAATCACCATATCCACGAGATTCTTCTGCATAAGAAAACCCGCCATATTATCGCAAATAAGCGTATAAGGAATACCGACACGACTCAATTCCCATGCGGTCAACCGCGATCCTTGCAATACTGGTCTAGTTTCATCCACATAAACATGAATTTTTTTTCCGGTCCGTGCCGCGTAAAAAAGTGGACTAAGTGCGGTTCCCTCTCCACTAGTTGCAAGGCCGCCGGCATTGCAATGGGTAAGAATATTCATACCAGAACAGATAAGGGTATCTCCATACTCCCCAATCTTTCTACAGGCAGAAAGGTCTTCCTCAAAAATCATCATCGCTTCCTCTTCCATAGCAAAAAGAATATCAGATATCCGAGATTCCTTCATAGAGAAAGCGCGGTCATATACACGATCTACGCCATACCTGAGATTTACTGCGGTTGGCCGGCACTTTTTTATATAAATAGCCGCCTCTTTCATCGCAGAAAAAAAATCTTCTAAAGAAAATTCCTTCTTTGTGTGTGCAGTAAGCACCATGCCAAATGCTCCTGCAATACCAATAGCGGGAGCGCCGCGAACCTTAAGGGTATGGATCGCATCCCATACTTCTTCTATACTATACAGATGAAGAAACGTAAAGCGTTCAGGAAGAAGAGATTGATCAATAATTTCCAGAAAGGTTCCTTTCCAAGTTACCGTGGGAAAGGTGCGGGAAAAGAGATCAAATGACTTTGATTTCATTGATCTCTTTCCGCTGTTCAAGTGCAAAAAGAAGTTCAGGATGGATAGAAACCGGATAACGGGGCAATACCACTCTTACAGAGCCAGCCTGCTCCCTTCGGAGAAGGAAAAGAATCATACAGTTGCCGCGATATTTCACAAAAAGGTCGCGTAACTCTTTCATCAAATCCTCGCTAAAAGAAGAAGTATTAAGATCCAATTGAAGTTTTCTGTTGTTCTTTTCTGAAATAGTATTAAGTGTTGCAACTTCCGATGCGATAAGCTTAACTTTTTCTTCACGACGGTCAATGCGTCCCCTGATAAAAAGGATCTCGCCGGTCTTAAGAAGGTTAGAACAGAGTTCATACACCTTTGGGAAAAAAATTGTTTCAATACGTCCCATTGGATCTTCAAAAAGCGCAACTCCCATCTTTCCGCCTTTCCGGGTGCTCTTTCTCTCTATCTGTTCAAGAAACCCGCCAAACCAGTATTCCTCTCCTTCAGAGAGATCATCTGCCTGATTAGTCGTCGCAGTAACATAATAAGAAAGAAGTTCTCTAGAATTTTCAAGGGGATGGCCGCTTCGGTATACGCCAATCATTTCTCTTTCATAGGCAAGAAGTTTTGTATCCGGCCATTCTGGAAGAGAAGCAATAGCCTCTTCATCCGCAGAAATTCCAGTATGCTCAACTTTAGAAAAGATAGAAAGCTGACCGTCTTCATGAAGTTTTTGAAGTTTAGAAGCCTGATCCATCGCCTCATCCATTGCGGCATACAGTTGAGATCTCGGACGTTCAAAACAATCAAACGCACCGGATTTAATAAGACTTTCAATCATTTTCTTATTCACTACATGAAGATCTACTCTCCGGCAAAAATCAAAGAGATTCTCAAAAGGCCCTTCCTTTCTTACCTCAAGAATATTCTGAATCGCGCCTGTACCCACATTCTTAATGGCCGCAAGACCAAAGAGAATATCATTGCCCACCACACTCATTTCCGCCCGGCTTTCATGAATGTCAGGAGGAAGAACCCAAATATTCATCCGTTCCGCTTCCTCAATATATTCAGCCATTTTTACACTATCGCCAATTTCACCATTTAAAAGGGATGTCATAAATTCAAGCGGATGATTCGCCTTTAACCAGGCGGTGCGGTAAGTAATTACCGCATATCCAGCGCTATGAGACTTATTAAAACCATAGGACCCAAACTTTGCCATATTGGAAAAGATGCTGTTGGCGAGCTTTGAAGAAATAGCATGATGTTTCGCGCCTGCGACAAACTTTTCCCGTTGTTGTTCAAGAAGTTCCGGATCCTTTTTTCCCATCGCCTTGCGAAGAATGTCTGCCTGTCCCATCGTAAACCCTCCCACTTCATTCGCTATCTGCATCACCTGCTCCTGATAGAGAATAGCGCCATAGGTAGGTTTAAGGATAGGTTCTAATAATGGATGATCATATACAATCCGCGTAGAATCTTTTCTAGAGGATAAAAATTGCTGTATCATACCGGTCGTGCGGGGACCCGGGCGATAAAGCGCGAGAATCGCGATAAGGTCATCAAAACAAGAAGGTTTCATCTGAAGAAGTAAATCCTGCATTCCTTGGCTTTCAAGCTGAAACAATCCCTTTGATCTTCCTTCTCCGAGCATCTGATAGGTTGCGGAATCATCCGAGGGAAACTCTGTCAACACAATACCTTTTCTTTCACGCAAAAGAGCAATGGTTTCATCAATCACTGATAATGTCTGCAATCCAAGGATATCAATCTTCAGAAGACCTATTTTCTCTACACTCTTCATTTCAAACTGAGTAACATTCCCCTGGGGACCCTTAAAAAGAGGCACAATGGTTGTCAAAGGTTCATCGCTAATAACCATCCCAGCTGCATGGGTTCCGACCTGTCGTGAAAGTCCTTCAAGAATTTGAGCAATATGAAAAAGTTGACGTACTCTCTCATCAGATGAGATAAGTTGCCGGATCTCTTTATTATTCTCCGCTTCATAGGAAAGTTTTATATCAAGATCGCGAGAAAGTAAATTTATAATCTTTCCTCTTTCAGAAAAACCCATATTCATCACTCTTCCCACATCATGAAGCGCTGAACGGGCGCTAAGCGTACCAAATGTTACTATCTGCGCTACATGATCCTCGCCATATTTTTCGCGGATATAGGCGGTTACTTCCTCTCTGCGCTGATCTGCAAAATCTAAATCTATATCAGGCATAGAGATCCGTTCCGGATTCAGGAAACGTTCAAAAATTAACTGGTAATCCAAAGGGTTGATTTCTGTGATTCCCAACAGATAAGCAATCATACTTCCTGCCGCGGACCCTCTTCCAGGACCCACAGAAATAGCGCGGCGTTTCGCCTCGGCAACAATATCCTGAATAATAAGAAAATATCCCGAAAAATTCATACTCTTTATTACTTCCAATTCTTTTCGGGTTCTCTCTGTCGCGGCTATATCTCGGCTTTCTGAAAGGGAAGAACCATATTTTTCCTGGAATCCTTTTTCTACCATTTCCTCTAAATACTCTTCCGCAGAGATATTTCGGGGAATCTTAAAAACAGGAATACGGTAAGAACCAAAAGAAAAGGTTACATTACATTTTTCAGAGATCTCAACCGTGGAAGAAAGGGAATCAGGAACTTCTCTAAACAAAGATTCCATCTCTTCGGGAGATCTAAAGTAAAATTGATCGGTAGGAAGACGAAGACGATGAGGATCTTCTATAGTAGATTTGGTCTGTATACATAAAAGAATGTCATGCGCATAGGAATCTTCCTGCTTCAGATAATGACAATCATTGGTCGCAACAGAAGAAAGATCATACTTTTTGGCAAGAGAAAGAAGTTTCGTATTCACCTCTTTCTGAAGGGGAATACCATTATCCATCAGTTCTAAATAAAAATCGTCCTTCCCTAAAATATCAATATATGTTTTTAGAGATTTCTCCGCCTTCTCCTCTTCGCCCCGGCCTAAAAGCCATGAGATCTCTCCTTTAAGGCATCCACTCAGTACCACAAGCCCTTTTGCATAACGCGCAAGAAGTTCCTTATCAATACGGGGCTTATAGTAAAAACCCTCCAGCCAGGAAAGAGTAGAAAGCATAACAAGGTTCTGGTATCCTTCCTGATCTTTTGCTAGTATCGTAAGATGAAAAAAATTCTCTTCGCCGGATTTAGAGCGAGTTTCTTTCCTATTTCCGGGAGCAAGGTACATTTCGCTTCCGATGATAGGTTTAACTCCATGTTTCCAGGCCGCCTCGTAGAAAGGCACCACACCATGAAGGTTTCCGTGATCTGTGATGGCAACTGCCGGCATCTTCATCCGACGCGTTGATTCTGCAATCTCCTCAGCCCTGCACATTCCATCAAGAAAACTATACTCAGAATGAAGATGAAGGTGAACAAAATCCTTCATTGCCTCCTTCCTGACTGTGATTCAGAGAGAGCCGACTTTTTTGCCGCCTGATAGATTTTTCCTTCGGTTTTAATGGAAGGCGCAATGGCAATCTCCACAAGATGCATATCCCGGACTGTTTTCACACCTAAGCTTCCCATAGAAAGTTTAAGTGCGGCAATAAGGTTTTGCGACCCGTCATCGGTCCGAGAAGGACCAAAAAGTATCTCTTTCAACGTACCGCTAGTTCCTAAAGAAATACGAGTGCCTCTAGGTAGGTTCTCATCCGAGGTAGCCATGCCCCAATGAAAGCCTTTTCCGGGAGACTCTTTCGCTCGTCCAAACGCGGAACCTACCATAACTCCATCGGCTCCCGCGGCAAACGCCTTGCAAATATCACCGCTTCCTATCATTCCTCCATCGGTAATAATAGGAACATACCTGCCTGTTCTGGTATAGTAAAAATCTCTCGCTGCCGCACAATCTGCTGTCGCGGTTACCTGCGGAACTCCAAGTCCAAGTACTTCGCGAGAAGTACATGCCGCTCCCGGACCAATTCCCACCAGAAGACCGGCAATACCTACCTCCATTAAGTCAACCGCAACCTGAAAGGTAACGCAATTCCCCACCATAACAGGAATAGGCATTGAAGCACAGAACTTCCGAAGATCAAGGGGTTGATAAACACTTGAAATATGCTGTACACTTACTACCGTGGATTGAACTACAAAAACATCAGCTCCAGCCTCTGCGGCAATCATGCCATACTCTTCCGCACAGTTCGGAATGGAACTTACCGCGCACAAAGATCCCCCTTCTTTAATCTCCCGAACTCTGGCCATAATCAATTCCTTGCGCACAGGCTGTTTATAAACATCCTGTATAAAAGAAGTCGCTTTTTCTGCGGGACAGGAAATAATGGAATCTATAATTTTGTAAGGATCCTCGTATCTGGTATAAATCCCCATAAGATTAAGGACCGCGAGTCCGCCCAATTTACCGAATGCAATCGCAAACGTGGGATCCACCACACCATCCATCGCCGCGGCAAGAATAGGAATCTTCAAAGTATGGCCGGCAATAGAGGTGGAAAGATCCACATCTTGGGGATTTATAGTACAATTGCCTGGGACCAATGAAATATCATCAAATCCATAACAGACCCTGGCTTTTCTTCCCCTTCCTATCCACATTCCCATTCGCTTCCTCCTCGGTAGACACTATGTTGTACAATCCTTCCATTACAGTGATGTATACTCTTTTGTCTGATTTTTCAATCCGAGCAACAGTTCAATGTTTGATTTTGTAGAACGCAATTTTTGGCTCAACAACTCCATGGCTTCCACAGGATTAAGAGAAGCTAAAATCCTCCGTAACAGCCACATCAACTGAAGTTCATCTGCGTTGACAAGAAGTTCTTCGCGACGGGTTCCGGATCGGTTAATATCTATCGCAGGAAATGTCCGACGATCCGCAAGTTTCCGTTCAAGGTTGATTTCCATATTACCAGTACCCTTAAACTCCTCAAAAATCACATCATCCATTTTACTACCGGTATCAATAAGCGCGGTACCAAGAATAGTAAGGCTTCCTCCCTCTTCAATGTTCCGCGCCGAACCAAAAAAGCGTTTCGGTTTATCAAGCGCATTAGATTCAAGTCCGCCTGTCATAATCTTTCCGCTGTGAGGAACAAGAACATTGTGGGCCCTCGCAAGACGGGTAATACTGTCAAGAAGAATTACCACATCTTTTTTATGTTCCACCATTCTCTTTGCTTTCTCAATGGCAAGCTCCGCTACCTGCACATGACGTTCTGGTGGTTCGTCAAAAGTTGCGCTTATCACATCTCCCTTCACAAAACGCCTCATCTCCGTAACCTCTTCCGGCCGTTCTCCCACCAGAAGAACAATCAACATCACCTCAGGCGCATTGGTAGCGATAGCATTGGCAAGTTTCTGAAGAATAATTGTCTTTCCTGCCCTCGGAGGAGAAACAATCAGCCCCCGTTGTCCCTTTCCAATAGGACATACAAGATCTATAAGTCGGGTGGTAATCTCCTCGGAAACCGTCTCAAGAAGAAAACGTTCATCCGGATGAATGGGCGTAAGTTCTTCAAAAGGAATCCTATCCTGCAGTTTTTCAGGACTCTCATTATTCACCATTTCTACCTTTAATAAGGCAAAATATTTCTCGTTTTCTTTAGGAGAACGGATCTGCCCTGAAACAGAATCTCCTGTCCTTAATCCAAATTTCTTGATCTGCGAAGGAGAAACATAAATATCGTCCGGACCAGGAAGGTAATTATGGTTTAATGAACGAAGAAACCCAAATCCGTCTGGAAGAATTTCAAGAGTTCCTTCGCCAAAAAGAATTCCATTTTTCTCTGCCTGCACCTGCATAATTTTATAGATCAATTCTTCTTTTGTAAGACCACTAATACCATTGCCCGCCATCTCCCTCGCTATTTTCTGTAATTTGGGCATAGCAGTCTTTTTTAGCGCTGCCACATTAATCTGTTTCGTTTCTTCTGCCATGAATCAACCCCCTGACGATTGTCTGCACCTGTGTGCGGGTATGTAAGCGTGATATGCCATTATCTATGATAAAATCAGAAAAAGGCGTTTTTTCATCTAAAGGTATCTGCGCCTGCCACCGACGCGTGATGTCATCTTCGGAAAATTTACTGGAAAGCCTTCTTTTAATGATCTCAAGGGGAGCCGTAACAGTGATAATGATATCAAACAGATGCTCACTACGAGTTTCAAAAAGAAGGGGTATTTCAACCACCACTATTTTATCCGTATCAGAAAAGTTGTCAAGCGCTTGCCGCAATAGCTCAAAAACCCGCGGGTGAACAATCTCGTTCAATCTTTGAGTTGCATGAGGATTCGCAAACGAAATGCGGGCGAGCTGACTTCGGTCAACTCTGCCATTTGAAAAAAATATCTCTGATCCAAACTCTTTCCGTAAGGATTCTTTCACCGGCTCTTCTATTAAGACAGCGCGAGCTATTTTATCGCAGGAAACAACCGGAATACCGAGTCCTTTGAAGATCTTCGCAACCGAAGATTTTCCGGAACCAAAAATTCCCGTAAGTCCAATGGTACGCATTTCCTAAAGATTCCATGATCGGAGATACTGTTTCTGCCGTCCTGTAAGGCTATCTATTGAAACACCGAGACTTCTTAACTTCAACATCGCGATATTCCGATCTATTGTTTCTGGAACCCTGTAAAAACCAGGCGTCATTCTATCTTCTTCTGAAAGAAGTTTTGCACAAAAGAATTGATTGGCAAAACTCATATCCATTACTGCAGACGGATGTCCCTCTGCACACGCAAGATTAACAAGACGACCTTCTGCAAGAAGATAGATCTTTTTTCCTTTCTTCATGGTATATTCCATTAACAATGGACGGATCTCTTCTTTTTTTTCTGCATGCGTTTCAAGCCACACTGTATCTATTTCTACATTAAAATGGCCGGCATTCGCAAGGATAGCGCCATCTTTCATCTTTAAAAAGATTCCCGCTCCCACCACGCCGGCATTCCCTGTAACTGTTACGATAAGATCCGCGAACGGAGCCGCTTCACGCAACGGCATTACCTCAAACCCGTCCATCACTGCTTCCAATGCCCTGATTTCGTCAACCTCGGTAACAATAACATGAGCGCCTAAGCCTTTCATATTCTTTGCAACTCCGCGGCCACACCATCCATATCCACATACCGCCACTTTTTTTCCTGCGATAAGAATATTGGTCCCTCGCAAAATTCCATCCACTGTTGACTGTCCCGTTCCATAGCGATTGTCAAATAAATGCTTTGTCATCGCCTCATTCACTCCAATAACAGGAAAAGAAAGTTTTCCTGCCTTTTCAAGATTTTTAATGCGGGTAATCCCTGTTGTCGTCTCCTCGGTCGCTCCCCGCACATTTACCGCAAGTGTCGGCTCATTATGCAGAAGCGCTATCAGGTCAGCTCCGTCATCCACCACAATATCAGGAAGAACCGAAGCAGCCGACCGAAGGTTCTCGTAATACTGGGTGGAACTTTCGCCCTTTATCCCAAAGACAGGAATAGAATGTTCCTTTACAAGAAATGCGGCGACATCATCCTGTGTACTCAACGGATTTGAAGCCGCAAGTACAACTTTGGCGCCGCAAGATTTCAACGCAATCGCAAGATTTGCGGTCTCGGAAGTAATATGAAGACAGGCCACGATTTTCTTCCCTTGAAAAAAAGATCCGCCAGTTTCACGAGAAGCAATAGAAAGTACTTTCATCTCTTTCGCGGCCCATGCCACCCTTTTTCCTCCTTCGGGAGCAAGGCGAATATTCCTAATATGATAATCCATAATAACTATACTCCTTTGAAAAGAGAGACAAGATCCGTCCGTTCCCAGGTAAACTCTGGTTCGGTCCTTCCAAAATGGCCGTACGTTGCGGTCTTTCGATAAATAGGACGTCTAAGATCCAACTTTGTAATGATCCCTTCCGGAGTAAGATCAAGGTTTTTTCTGATTATGCGTATAATGGAATCTTCCGGTACACGCGCGGTTCCGTAGCAATTTACCGAAAGAGATACTGGTTCGGTCTCGCCAATAATATAGGCAAGCTGTATATCACAACGGTCTGCAATTTCCGAGGCAACAATATTTTTCGCAATATAGCGGGCAAAGTAAGAGGCGGAACGATCTACCTTACTCGGATCTTTTCCTGAAAAACAACCTCCTCCATGGCGCCCCACTCCACCATAAGTATCCACAATAATCTTCCTGCCTGTTACACCAGTGTCGGCCTGGGGTCCTCCAATGGTAAAAGAACCTGTAGGATTCACATACACGGTCATCTTCTTTGCCATTAGTTCCTGTGGAATGGTTGTTTCAATGACCGCTTCAATCAGATCTTTTCGGATCTTTCCCTGATCAATATTTTCGTCGTGTTGCGCCGATAAAACCACGGAAACGATCTCAACAGGAGTATCGTCCACATACCGAACCGTCACCTGACTTTTTCCATCGGGACGAAGATAAGGTATTTCTCTCTTTTTTCTCACCTCGTCAAGCTTTTTAACTAATGCATGCGCCTGCATAAGAGGCATCGGCATATATTCTTCGGTTTCCCGAACCGCATACCCGAACATCATTCCCTGATCTCCCGCGCCCCCTTTATCCACACCCAACGCAATATCGCTTGACTGTTCTTGAATAGCAGTGATTACCGCGCTTGAATCAAAGTTAAACCCATACGATGAATTTGCATATCCTACCTCGCGGATTACATTGCGAACAAGACCAGGAATATCCACATACGCCTTTGTAGAAATTTCTCCCGCGACAAAAACCAAACCCCGCGTTGTCAAAGATTCGCAAGCAACTCTTCCATACAGATCTTTTTCCAGGACCGCATCAAGAATCTCGTCAGAAATCTGATCGCACATCTTGTCAGGATGACCTTCTGTTACAGATTCTGAAGTAAAAAGATACTCCCTTCCCATTTTTGCCTCCTTCAACAAAATAGGTTCAGCTCTTTTTTTTTCTAAAAAAAAATAAGAACTATTTCTTGACGTACGCATACTTAATAAGAAAAGTCTTTTATACAATTCTACAAGTATACGATGAAATGACAGAAGTAAAAAGAAATGCGGGGCCCTTACTCTTTTTTTGAAAGTTCTTCTTTAAGAAAAGTGATTTCGGAAATCTCGGTCGGGTCCACGTCATTTAGCAATGCAAGATAAAAACTAAGCCAATCCCCCAGCACCGCCGCAAGAAAAAGGCGTGTACGAAGATCTCCTGAAAACGGGCCGATCCGACGCACTAAAACTCCTTTCTTTTTAAGGATTGTTTCGGTAAGTTCCATCCTAAGAGATACCCGCGGATGATCAGCAGGATCGTATAAAAAAAGAGCGGCGGAATTTGCAACAAGAAATTCCGGGTAACGCCATGCCATTATCTCATTGTGATTCATTTCAGGAAATTCGTTACATCCAGCGAATGCTTTGCTATTTTCCGCAATCTGTGTTTTCCATCGCAATGCGGCAGGTGCGAGCAATCTTCCTGAATAGATAAGAATATTTCTATTGAAACAATCACGTGCAAGAATTTTCGCAGGGTTCTTTTCTATTACATCAGGAGCGCATTCACGGATCTTCGCCTTTACAAAGTCATCAAAGTCCGTATCACAGAATGCGTCAATATAACCAAGTCTCTGAAAAAGAGAGAAAAGCGGAAAAAAAAGCCATCCCACACTACATCGTGGAGGATTTCCAGAAGGAATCCTTACATAGGGAGCCCCCTCTTTTTTTGCAAAGGTCTCCAGAGCGCCTCCACTGGAAAGGGTCCAAAGATCCGCCTTTCTGTAAACCGCTTCCCGGCAAGCGCTTAATGTTTCTTCCGTATTTCCCGAATAACTTAATGCCACAACAAGACTTCCTTCTCTGATAAAAGAAGGAAGCCCGTAATCCCGATGCACAATACAAGGCACCCTACATTCGGTCCTTATCAACCCTCGGATAAAATCGCCCGCGATCGCAGATCCGCCCATCCCTACAATACAAAGAGAAGAATAGTCGGTTTTAGAAGGAAGAGGTATCTTAATCTGTCGCGCGCCGATACACTGTTCATCAAAGGTTTCAAGAAGTTCTTTCATATTTGAACTATCAATACGGGAGATCTCGTCTCTATCATTAAGTATTGGCATGTTTCCCCTTTAGAACATTGTGAAGAAAACGGAAAGCTGTTCCATGGGTTGGAAAGGTTATCGCTTCTTGAGCAGCGGCACGCGCCTTCTCAAAGAAGATACTTCTTACTATCTGTTTTACCTCGGGAATCATTGAAGAAGTCATACTGAACCGAGTAAGACCAAGACCCACTAAGAAAAGAACCATCTCAGGAATTGAGGCACTCTCTCCGCAAATACTCACTTCAATACCAGCTTGCAACGCCTGCTCTACCGTATTTTTCAATAAAAGCAAAATCGCAGGATGAAACGGCTGGTACAGGTAAGATATTTTTTCATTTACTCGATCCACAGCCATCGTATATTGGATAAGATCATTAGTGCCTATACTGAAAAAATCTGTTTCTTTTGCAAATGATTCTGCCAGAAGCGCCGCGGAAGGTACCTCAATCATAATACCAACCGGAAGCTCAGAGAAGGATTTCTTTTTCTTTGAAAGATCTTTCACCACTCCGGAAATAATCTCCTTTGTTCTCCACACTTCGTCAAGGGTGGAAATCATCGGAAGAAGAATTTTCATATTTCCTGCGGCTCCCGCGCGAAGAATAGCGCGGATCTGAGTTCGGAATATCTCTGGATTTCCAAGACAAAACCGTACGGCACGAAGTCCCATTAATGGATTCAATTCACGAGGTTTTTCAAAATGAGAAACAAATTTATCTCCGCCAATATCAAGGGTTCGTATAATAACAGGTTTTTTCTTCATCGCCTGTACAACCTTTTGATACGAATGGTACTGCTCCTCTTCTCCGGGCACATCTTCTCTGTTCATAAAAAGATATTCTGTGCGGTACAGCCCCACACCCTGCGCTCCATATTTCAATGCAGTGTTCGCCTCTTCGGGAAGTGCAATATTTGCTAAAAGAGATATGGAAACACCATCTTTTGTCTGAGATGCAACCCGTTTCATTAGAAAAAAAGATTTCTTTTTTTTCAGGAATTCTGTCTGCCGGGCTTTACTTTTCTTAATAACAGAAGGAGTGGGATCCATAATCACCTTCCCTCCGAACCCGTCAAGAACCACGGTCTGCTCCTCTTTCAAGAGTTCTGTCAACTCTCCGCACCCTACCACCGCGGGAATCTCAAGCGCCTTTGCCATAATCGCGGTATGAGAGGTTTCACTTCCTATTTCTGTAGCAATACCAATAATACGACGAGGATCAAGGTTAGCGGTCTGAGAAGGAGAAAGATCATGAGCGGCTATAATTACCTCATAATCGTAGGAGGTCTTCTCTCCGCTATTGGCAAGATAAGAAAAGACCCGATCCGCCACATCAAGAATATCTCGTTTCCGCTCTTCAAAAAGTTCTTCTCCGGGACGGCCAAAAAGGTTTAAAACATTCTGAAGGGAAAGATGAAAAGCATACTTTGCATTCATCCGTTCTTTACGGATATATTTCACCGTGGACTCATGCAAACGGTGATCTTTCAGTAACAATAAATGTACTGAAAAGATCTCGCCATACTTCTTTCCAACCGTGCTTGTAACAGAATCTCGGGTTTCAAGGATCTTTTTCTCCGCCCGTTGCAACGCTCCGCTGAACTTCTCAATTTCCTTCTCCACACGAGAGGCAGGAATCCGACGCAACGGAGGAAGAATCAGATCATTTTTCCAGACCGTTACCTTACCAACCGCAATACCCGGAGAAACAGGAATACCCTCAATCGTACGCATCTCTTCATCCAAGACTGTTTAATCGCTCCTCGTCCTCTTGGATAATCTGAAAGACTTCAGCGGAAGTCTTGGAAGCGCGAAGAGAATTTTTAAAGACCCTATCTTTCAAAAGGCGGGCGATTTTTGCAAGAGCTTTCAAATGAAGTCCGGTAGCACCTACAGGTGCCAATACCAGGAAAACAATATACACGTTTTCCCCATCAAGAGAGTCAAAATTGATTCCTTTCTGAGAAATACCAAGACAGCATACCAAACGAGAAACTTGATCGCTTTTTGCGTGGGGAACCGCTATTCCATGGCCTATTCCGGTTGAACCGAGCTTCTCCCGTTCAAGTAGGATTTCAAGAACCTTCTCCTTGTTCTCAACGCTTCCAGAAGCCTCTAATATATCAAGAAGTTCAAGAAGAGATTCTGATTTCCCCGTTGCCTTCATATCAAGAAGGATCTCTTTTTCACTAATATATTCAGTAATCTTCATGCAACACTCCTTATGTGGGGAAAAACGGGATTATTGTCCTGTTATTTATGAGACATGTCAACTTTTTTATCATGAGTTTTAATGGCTTGGTTTTTCAATTTCTTCACAAGCCGTTCCACACTCTCGTTCAAATCGTTTCCTTCTTCCTTTACAAAAATTGTACCATTCTTACTTTTGGCATTCGCAACCACCACATACAAATCTCCCTCCATCTTTACCGTAAGAGTAATAGAAGGTTCATTAAAAAAGAACTTTTCGCATCGTGCAAATTTTTTCTCTGCAAACTCTTCAAAATTCCTATCTACCTTTACACGAATTGTCTGTAACTGAAATTTCATTCTGCCTCCCTGTAAAGAGAAAGCATTGGAAAATAGTGTTGAAGAATTTCTTGATATAACGCCCCTTCCTCCGCCATCTTTTTAGCTCCCCACTGACAAAGTCCCACACCATGACCATACCCTGTTCCTTTAAAAAGAAAACCCTTTGCAGTGGAGGAAACCTCAAACCTTGTGCTTGGAATCACTCTCGGCGCGGTAAATATTCCCGGAAAAGAAAGACGTAGATCTTTCCCCTGAATACGTTTTCTTCCTGTAGAAGATCTTGCCTCCACCATAACAGCTCTTCCCGCCGAATCGCGGCTTGTTACCGAAACTGTTTCTACTCCTATACCCAAAACCTTGCTCAACGACGAGGAAGGAATCGTTTTGCTCCACGCATAATAAGAACTTCCCTCACAATAGGGATCCCTTACTCCCACTAAACATACAAAGGGAGATTTCCATACCTCTGCCGCAGAACTTGTATACCCGCCGCAACAAGAATGAAAAAAAGCCGGAACTAAAGTTTCGCCATTGACTAAATATTCGCCGGCGGTCGCATCCACAGCTTCAATCACACGATCGCTTTCTCCCGCAATGCCTGCGTACACCTGATGTAAAACTCCATCACTTACATCCCAAGGAAGCCCTTTTTCCAAGGATGATCTAATATGGAACAAGGCCATTGTTCTTGAACAGACCGCCTGTGCCTTAAGGGCTTCAAGGGGCCAGTTCTTTTCCATCTCTTTTGCAAGAACGCCATATAAATAATCTTCAAGATCAAGGGTATTCACAATATAACAAGACCGACCAACCCGTTCTACCGCAAGGGTTCCCCGATATTTTCCACGGTACCGCGAAAGATCTGAAGGTATATACGTTCCCTTCCATATACAGACCCGTACAAGAGAGGACCACACCGGAGCCGGAAGACTAAAGAACAAGACGCTAATCAGCGCGGCGGTCCGAAAGATCCGTAACTTGTACCCTAACATTCCCTTCAAAGGCAAGTTTTCCACTCCTCATGTCATAAACAATACGATCAGCTCTATACCGATTTCCAGTCTGTACAATTTCTGGAGAACCTTCCATAATAAGAGTCTCCTTATTTTGCCGGTAGATCAATTTTGTACAGGTTGCGGTAAAAGAGGGAGGCGCTCCTTCTGCGGGTTTCTGGGTAATACGGATCGTTCCTTCTAAAAGAATATCGGATATTTTTCTCGTGGAAGGATCAAGAAGAAGTTCTCCTTTTCCTGTCTTATCGGTCGTAATATCTATAAGACTGTTCTTGGAAGAAATCTTCAGATCCGGCTTCTTCACCACGGTTTTCGTTCCCGCATTCTCCTGCTCCGCAGATTCTCCGGTTACAACTAAAGCAACCTTTCCCGCAAGGCTCTCAATCCGAAATTTTTCAAGCATCGCGGATGACTCCTCAAGATGCGGCGCCTCTTTCTTTGCGCATCCGACCGCAAGACAAAGTAAGACTATGATATACCGTATTGCGCGACTGTTTTTTCCCATTTTCCTTGTCCTTTCAGAAGAAACTCCGCTACCTCTCTGGCAACACCGCATCCTCCCGGCGCTACAGTTACCACCACAGCCGCCTGGCGCGCCTGCTCAACGCCATCGGCAGGAGCCACTCCTATCCCCACCTGTTGAATCACCGCCACATCAGGAAGATCGTCTCCGCAATAACAGATTTCTCTAAACTCAAATCCTTCCCTGTCGCATAGATCGCGAAGCGCAGACAATTTATCCTGAACCCCTTCCAGAAGAAAATCCACCTGAAGTTCTTTCATTCTTGAAGAAGAACTTTTTCTTCCGGAAAGTATCATGGTTTTGAATCCCGCGGCTTTCAACAAATGAAAAGCAAGACCGTCGCGCACAGAAAATCTCTTTGATTCAACCCCTTCTCCGCATGCGATCGTGCCATCAGTCAAAACACCATCCACATCAAACGCCACAAGACGTATCTGTTCTATACCCACGATCATTCTACACTAAACTCCTGTTTTCCAAGAAGATCGTGTAAATGGACAATCCCTTTCACCTTTCCAGTATTGTCCCGTATCACCAAACAAGTAATTTCAAACTGTTCCATCACCGAAAGAGCCTGGACCGCAAGTTTTTCTTCGCCAATACTTTGAGGTTCCGGACTCATACAATCTATCACCATCGCGCCTGTAAGATCAAAACGGTTCACAAGGAACCTTCTAAGGTCGCCATCAGTAAGAATTCCGCAAAGCTGTTCTCCCTCTTCCATCACTAAAGTAAATCCGAGGTTCTTCTGGTTTATCTCTTCTATCGCCTCTGAAAGCGTGGCGCTTTTCTCTACTATAGGAATCGCGTCTCCTGTCTGCATCACATCCTTTACCTTCAGCATCAACCGATGACCAAGATTCCCGCCAGGATGAAAAAAAGCAAAATCCTCTTTCTGGAAATTCTTCATCCGCATAAGAGTACAGGCAATCGCGTCTCCCAAGACCAAAGCAACAGTCGTACTAGAAGAAGGAATAAGTCCGAATGGATCCGCTTCAAAGATCGGGCCGGTATTGATCGTTGCATCACTTTGCATCGCAAGGGAACTGGATACATTTGACGTTACCGCGACAATGCGCGCTCCGATCTTCTTCAAAAAAGGAAGAATCCTCAAGATCTCCTCGGTCTCTCCGCTGTTGGAGATAGCAAGAACCACATCATTCTCACATACCATCCCAAGGTCTCCATGAATAGCCTCTCCCGGATGAAGAGAAATAGAAGGAGTTCCTGTACTCGCAAGGGTAGCCACAATCTTTTTTCCGATAATTCCGCTCTTTCCCATTCCAGTAACCACCACCCTTCCCTTGCATTCCGCAATCTCCTCCACTGCCGCGGAAAAGGTCTCATCCAACACTCTGGCAAGTTCTTCAAGATTGCGCGCTTCAAGCAGAATCACTTCCCGGCCATACTCAAGGATCTCACTCTTCTTCATACCTGCGACTCTCCTTATGGATTCCAATAAATGATTTCAAAAGCGACTCAAGTTCTCCTAAAGGCACCATATTCGGACCATCAGACAAAGCATTATCAGGATCTGGATGAACCTCAAGAAAAAGGCCATCGCATCCTACCGCAACCGCGGCCCTGCATAGAGCAGGAACAAATTCTCGCTGTCCGCCGGAACGTTCTCCTAATTTTCCCGGCTGTTGAACACTATGCGTTCCATCAAATATAAGAGGAATTCCTCTTCCCCTTATAATAGGTAGCGACCGAAAATCCACCACTAAATTGTTATACCCAAAGCTAGTACCGCGTTCAGTTACCATTACCTTTTGATTTCCGGTTGACCGGACCTTCTCCACCGCATTTTCTATTTCCCAAGGCGACATAAACTGGCCTTTTTTAATATTTATCGGTCTTCTGCTTCTTCCTGCCGCAAGAAGAAGGTCTGTCTGTCTGCAAAGAAAGGCGGGAATCTGAAGAATATCCACTAATTCCGCCGCATAAGAGACCTGATCTTCAGAATGAATATCGGTCAGAACAGGAATGCCAAAAGTTTCCTTTACTTTCTTCAACATCTGAAGACCAGATTGTATCCCAGGTCCGCGATAGGTAGTTCCCGACGATCTATTCGCCTTATCAAAGGAACTTTTGAAAATAAAGGAGATTCCAAGACGAAGCGCAATAGCAGAGATTGATTCCGCGGTACGTAAGAGCATCTTTTCGTTCTCTATGACGCACGGACCGGCAATAAGGACTAAATGTCCTTTTTCACCAATGCGAATATCTCCAACGGCGACAGTATTCATCCGATTACCCTGGGGGCCACCTCATGGCCCTTCCTCCAAGAAGATGAAGATGAAGATGATCAACTGTCTGACCTGCCTGAGTTCCTGTATTCAAGACAATCCGATAGCCGCTTTCTGCAATCATCAACCGATAGGCAAGTTCTTTTGCTACCAGAAGCATCCTTCCAAAAAGAGCCGCATCAGACTTCTCGGCTTCTCTAAGAGATCCAATATGTTTTTTTGGAATAATCAATATATGAATCGGCGCTTCTGGATTAATATCCTCAAAAGCGACAATTTCAGAGTCTTCATAGAGTTTCTTGGAAGGGATCTCTCCAGATGCGATAGAACAGAAGATACAACTCATTTTGCTTCACTCTCTGGAACCATAAGATAAGATTGTATGACATCTCCTTCCTGTATATCGCGAAAATCAACTAAAGAAATTCCACACTCGGTATTCTGTGCAACTTCCTTCACAGAGTTCTTAAAACGCCGTAGACTTCTGATTCTGCCCTCATACACGACCGAACCATCCCGTATAAGGCGCGCCTTTGATTCCCGCAGAATCTTACCGTCCACCACAAGACATCCGGCAATAACATCTTTTCTATCTATAGTAAAGAGTTTTTTCACCTGGGCCTGACCAAAAAGTTTCTCTACTTCTTTCTCTTTGACTTGTCCTTCCACAACTGCTTTAATGTGATCTACTAAATCATAGATAAGACGAAAAGATCTAATGCTAATAGCATGCTGACGGGCAAGTTTTTCTGTTTTTGCATCCGCAAAAACATTAAACCCGAAAACTAGGGCCTCTGAAACCCTTGCCAAAAGAATATCCGACTCATTGACCGCTCCTACCGCACTATGCATAATAGATACTCGCGGTCTTCCTGGTTTCGGCGAAGCAATCAACTTCTCTATAGAACCACGAATAGCCTCCAGAGAACCGCTTAAATCTGCTTTCAGGATAATTTTTACCTCGCCGGGATCCTCTTCCGAAGAGGAGAGTTTTTGAAGATCTTCCAATGAAAGTTTTCTTATTGGAGCTACCTCGGAGACAGAAGAGGCATCCTTCGCGATCTGAGCCCGTCTGCGCGCGTCTTCCTCTGAAAGAACCGCAACAAACCGTTCTCCGGGATCAACGGTCATATTTGATCCCAAAAGTTCCAGTGGCGTTGAAGGACCCGCTTCTTCTAATTTTTTTCCGAATTCATCAAACATTGCCCGCACCTTTCCCCATGCGGCACCCGCAACAAAATAGTCTCCTATCCGCAATGTACCGTTTTGCACAAGAAGATCAAGAAGAGGTCCTTTTTGTTTATGGATATTTGATTCAATCACTGTAGCTTCCGCGGGTCTGTCGGGATTCGCTTTCAGTTCAAGCATTTCTCCCATTAACAACAGAATTTCAAGAAGTTCCTTAATCCCTTCTCCGGTAAGACCGGAAAGGTTCACAAATACATTCTCCCCTCCCCAATCCTCTGCCAAGATTCCATGCGCAGAAAGCCCTTTCTTTACCGCCTCTGGATTGGCGCCGGGTCTGTCTATCTTATTTACCGCCACCACAACCGGAACCTCTGCCGCCTTACAATGGTTAATTGCCTCAACTGTCTGTACCTTCACTCCTTCATCTGCCGCCACCACTAACACGACAATATCTGTAAGAGCCGCTCCCCTGGCTCTAATCGCACTAAACGCTTCGTGCCCGGGAGTGTCAATAAATACAAGGTCGCCTTCAGGAAGATGTACTTTATACGCACCTATCTGTTGAGTAATATCTCCAAACTCTCTTCCTGCCACATTGGTCTTTCGTATCGCGTCAAGAATCGTGGTTTTCCCATGATCCACATGTCCCATTACTGTTACCACCGCCGCGCGTTTTTTCAGTTCTTCTCCGCTTTCCTGATAATCCTCTGTAAAATAGAGCTCCTTGGTTTTCTGTAGTTCACAGGAAAACCCCAACTCCTCGCAAAGAGCAACCGTATGCTCAATACCTGGACGCTGGTTCATGGTAACAATAACTTTCTTCTTCTTTAACGACTTTATTAATTTCGCGACAGGAGTCTCCATTTTTGAAGCAAGCTCTCCCAGTGTTTCTGTACCAGAAAGAACTATCTGTTTTGAACTCCGCTTTTCTGTGGAAAGATAGGCTTCAATCTTTGCAATCTCTTCCTCGTTCAATCCACTTACATAGGTCTTTCCCGGAACACCCGCCTTCCCACATATCTCCACGAGCTGCTTTGAGGACAGTCCCATATTTTTTGCCGCCTGATACAATCTCATCTTTCCGCCTCCTCAGTGGGGTCGCCAGCTGGCTGTTCAAGAAGTTGGCGCGCTTTTTTCATCATAGCGACCACCCCCTCTTCATCCATCTCCGCGATCTCCTGAAGCACCGATGGTTCTTCTTCAATCACAGATTTCAGCGTTTCGTAGCCGCGTTTTTGAAATTTCTCCACAACCTCCGCGGAAAGACCAAGCAGAGACAAAACCGGTTCTTCCCGCTCTTCCAAGCGGTTCACAATAATATTCCATCCTGTTAGTTTACATGCGAGGCGTACATTTTGACCCTTCTTGCCAATCGCGAGAAAAAGCTGTTCTTTCTCTACCCATGCTACTGCCTCGTTCCGTTCCGGAGAATAGCGAACCTTCTGTATCGTTGCGGGTGCAAGCGCGGATGCCGTAAAAATTTCCGGATCAGGGCTCCATTTCATAACTTCAATCTTTTCTCCAGAAAGCTCCTTGATAATCGTCTTTATCCGTCCTGCGCGGTCTCCGATACAAGTACCAATCGGATCTATCTTGGGATCATCGGTATGTACCGCCACTTTGGAAAGGTCTCCGGGAAATCGTGCAATCGCTTTTATCTCTACAAGTCCCCGTTTAATCTCTGAAATCTCTTGTATCAATAGCTTTCTTAAAAATTCGGTTGAGGTCCTGGACACCACCAACGGAAAATTGCCATGACTCGGTTTACGCACCTCTAATAAACATCCCTTTACCTGAGAACCTACGGGATACCGATCCGCAGGAAGCATATGCTTTCTTGGAAGAATACCCTCAACCTTGCCTATCATCAGAATAAGATTTCCCTCTTTGATCCGTTCCACACGTCCGGATACTATCTCGTTTTCAAGACCCTTGAACTCTTCAAAAACCGCATTCTGTTCTGCTTCACGGATCTTCTGAAGAAGACTTTGTTTTACAGACTGCGCCACACTCCGTTCACCCCGAAGTTCAGGCAGAGGGATAGAATTTCCCTCTTCATCTGTAAGGAGAATTTCTCCTGTCTCGGGGTCTACTTTCACATCAAAAACCCCTTCTATTCCGCCCTTTTTCTGATAGACCGAATGAAGAACATTTTCAAAGGATTCAATAAGATATTCCTTCTCAATTCCCCGTTCTTTCGACCAAAAATCCAACAAAACCTTCAAATCCTGTTTCATTCTCTCTCTCCATCTACTGTATCTAACATTTCATTGTAAGCCTTTCAGAAAGGCGTGTCAAATGGAGAAATGCGGTTTTTCAGGGAAAAGAAGGAAAAAAAAATCCTTGAAAAAACTCTCTTTGCGAGACTATACAAAACCCGGCAGACCCTCTATGCGGAAAAGGAATCTTCTGAAACTACATTGGCAAAAAGTCGGTAAGGAAATGACTTCGTCACCTTCGCCGAAAGAAAAGTTCCGGGAAGATGAACTCCCTGAAGCGTAACAACGCAATCTATCTCAGGCGCGTCAAATTCGCTCCTTGCTGTTGAGGTACGGATCCCTTTTTTCTCTACCAATACCTGCAAACGTCTTCCAATCAAAGAAGCCATATATCGCGCGGAAATCTCTTTTTGCGCCGCCATAATCTTTTCTGCCCGTACTTTTCGTACCTTCACAGGTACCTGAGAAGAGAGAGTAAAAGCAGGAGTGCCTTCTTCCCGATAGTAGGGAAAAACTCCGAGCCGTTCAAACAAAGCTTCCTGAACAAAGTTCAGAAGAAAAGCAAAATGCGCCTCTGTCTCTCCTGGAAAACCTGTAATCAAAGTAGTTCTAAGCGCGATACCCGGAACCGCCTTCCGAATTCTGGAGATAAGAATCTTATAGTCTAAGGCGGGTCGCCCCATCGCACGCAATATATCGGGATGAACATGCTGAATCGGAAGGTCAAGATACCGACAAACACCAGAGGTATTCGCCATAACATCCAACAAACGATCTGTAATCCGCGCCGGATGCGCATACATTACCCGAATCCATTGAAACCCAAAAGAAGAGAGTTTTTTTAAAAGTTCTGCCAACCCCTCTTTCTTGCCTAAATCTATTCCATAGGCAGTGCTGTCCTGACCCGCAATAATCAATTCCTCTACTCCCGCGGACGCAAGTTCTTCGGCTTCTTGCAAAAGATCTTTTTCCGGAACACTCTGCAAAGGACCCCGAATCATGGGAAGAGTACAGTAAGAACAATGGTTATCGCAACCCTCGTTCACCTTTAGTACCGCTGAAGGCAAAGAAAGCAGAAGCCGCGGTTGGGGTCTAAGATCAAAACAGACCTTTTTTCGCACAGAAAAAGAACGGTTCCCTCGTTCTGTTTCAGCAATAATCTCCACAAGACGATCCATCATATCCGGACCAACCACCGCATCTATCTCTTCTTCAAGAAAGAGCTGATCCGGTATCCGCTGGCTTAAACATCCGCATACAATAAGTTTAGCTCCTGTTCTACGCTTTATTTCAGCCAATTCCGCAATAACCTCATACGACTCCTTTACTGCAGGCGCAATAAATCCGCAGGTATTCACCAACAAATAATCGGCTTCATAGGGGTCAGAGGAAATGATATAGCCATGGCTTCCCAAAAGCGCTAACATCCGTTCGGAATCAACAAAATTTCTTGGACATCCAAGGCTTATCAATGCAATGCTTTTCATAGATTCATCATGGTTTATCGCGATAAGAAAAGGAAAAGTTTCAGCGCTGTTTTATTCCTCTTTCTGTAGAGATTTTCCTTGAGAAGTGAAAAAATGCTCATCAATCCGAAGGTCCACTACCGAACCCTTTGATCCAAAAGGACCGTATTTCTCTCTCTCTGATTCAATCAGCATTCCCGCGGCATTTCCCGCCCTTATAAAAAAGCTTGTTCCAGTACACTCCTTCCTCTCTCCCTCTTCGCAAAGACCTTCATATACCACCTCTCCATCCGCGAAAAGACGTATCCACACAGGTTCAAGAGCGATAAGTGTAATAGTACGGCACTCTTTCGGCTCCTCTGTACACATTACCGACTCTATAGGAAGAGAAGTCTCTCGCGCATGAAAAACATGGAACACAACTCCAGGAAGCGTTACAAGAATCAAAGAAAAAAGAAGAAACCCAATAACAACAGGCAGAGGAAAGAAGAGCTCGTTTTCTCTCTTCTCTTCAAAGGATTCTTCAGAGAACTTCTCTTCTTCAAGATCTAAAGTATCAGAGGAAAAAGGAAACTCTTCGCCGGAAAAAACCTTCAGAAGGCCCGTATCTAATTTAAGCGCCATAAGGTAGAGTTTCAAATAACCCCGAAGATGCGTCAAAGAAGAGAATTCATTCCATCTTCCCTCCTCCATTATTACAATATAACGGGGAGGAAGGTAGACTGTCTCCGCGACCTCCTCCACAGACAAACCCTTCTGTTCCCGCGCTTCCTTAAGTATCTTCGAGAGAGTGCTCCTGGTCTCCATGCAATCCTTTTAAAATAGTGCGGGGTTTCCCTTCCCGGTAGGCTCCCACAATACCTTCCTCCTCCATCCGTTCAACAAGACGCGCGGATTTATTAAACCCAATCTTAAGCCGGCGCTGAAGCATTGAAATAGAGGCAATCTTTGTTTCAAGCACAAGACGGACCGCCTGATGGTACAGATCATCCTCAGAGCCGTCCATCGTAAAAGAGACCGTATCCTGTTCTTCTTTGGTATGGGTAAGTATCTCCCGACGGTATTCAGTTTCTCCCTGGGACTTCCAAAAACCGGTAACTTCTTCAATCTCTTCATCGGAAATATAACACCCCTGAGAACGAACAGGATGGGATTTTCCCGGAGGAAGGAAGAGAAGATCCCCTCTTCCAAGAAGCTTCTCTGCTCCAACCGAATCAAGAATGGTCTGAGAATCAAACTTTGATGCAACCTGAAATGCTATCCGGCACGGCAGATTCGCCTTAATCACTCCTGTAATAACATTAACCGACGGCCGTTGTGTTGCCAAAATAAGATGAATTCCCGCCGCGCGAGAAAGAGCCGCAAGACGAATAACAGATTGTTCTATCTCATTTTTCGCTATCATCATCAAATCCGCAAGTTCATCAATCACTACTACAATATAAGGAAGTTTCTCTTCTACCTCAGGATGGCTGTTATAGGTCTCTATATTACGCGCCTTTACCTGCGCAAAGCTCTTATAACGCTCGCTCATCTCCCTTATAAGCCATTTTAAGGAAGTTACTGCCTCTTTAATATCTACAATAACAGGAAGAAGAAGGTGAGGAATATCATTATAAAGAATGAGTTCCACCATCTTTGGGTCAATCATCAGAAACCTAACCTCTTCCGGAGAAGCCTTATAAAGAATGCTAGTAATAAGAGAATTAAGACATACGGTCTTTCCAGATCCAGTCGCGCCCGCAATCAAAAGGTGAGGCATCAATTTAAGATCCGAAACTACCGGCCTTCCAAGAATGTTCTCTCCTATCGCAATAGTCAATTTTGACGGAGAAGAAAGAAATTCTCTGCTTTCAAAAATTTCCCGAAGATAGACAAGAGTAATTTCCCGGTTTGGAACTTCTATGCCTATCGTGGATTTTCCGGGCAATGGCGCCACCATTCTAATAGAACTCGCCTTAAGACTCATTGAAATATTATCTGCTATTCTTGTAATGCGCGAGATAGGAATACCCGGCGCAGGCTGAAGTTCATACAGGGTTACCCTTGGACCCTGATTAATCTGCACAATCTCACCTTCAATGCCAAAATCGCTCAGAGTCTCTTCAATAACCTGCGCGTACCGTTCAAGGTCTTCTTTGGTCTCGCGTTCTGTGCTCTTTCCACGTTTCAACATAGTAACCAGAGGAAGGCGATACTTTTTTTTACCGGAAGAAGAAAGAGAAGAGTCGGGCAATACGCTTGGTAAAGGTAAAGACGTTGCGGAAATTGATTTTGTCTCGCTCTCTACTGGTATCTGATCAGAAGAAACCATAATATTCGGCTTTTTAGCGCCACTCCTTTTAGAGATTGGCTTCTTCTGATCCAAAAAAGAGGGTTCTGCTCGGGTACCGCTCCTTCGGGAAAACTTAATCTTTGAAGGAGAATGAGACGGAACCTCTTCTTGTGGAAGAAGATCTCGTAGAAAAAAGGTTTCTCTGACCGCCTCAAAAGGAAGAAGAAAGAGACGCGATAAGGCAAAAAGAAAGCCTGCGGTTGTCAGTCCTAAAAGAAAAATACCTCCCTTGCTTCCAAAATATCCCCGCACAAAAGAGGCTGTCAAAATACCTAAAATCCCTCCTCCGGAATATCCGGAATCGCTCCATCCCATACAGGTACGGAGAGTATCCAAAAGCCCTGTTCCCGCAATAAGGAGACCCGCCAAACTAAAGAGTTCTAAAAGAGAAAAGGTAAAAGAACTCCATATCATCGCCCAGCCCGCAAGAAAAAGGGCAAAAAAGAAGAGATAGGCGAAATGACCGAATAAAAAGAAGGCGGCCGCGGAAAGATTAGCGCCAAAATAGCCGCCAAAATTTACAGGCTCCGCATAAACAGGCCACCCAATCTGAAAAGTTGAGAAGACAGGATCTGCTTCATGGAAAGAAATAAGAGAAAAAAAGACAAAAATCGCCGCACCGATTAACAAAAAACCAGAAACCTTTTTTCTATGGTTGCCCATAGGTATAAAAATAGCATATAATAAAGAAAAACAGAAAAAAAGAGAGGTACCTAAAGATTCTTCCAAGGGAAGATTATATTTTTTTATAGATGTAAATCTCAACCCTGCCATAAAGAGAGTTCTTAATAGTTACCTTCTGGAGAAGATCTATGAAACAGGAATTTGAACGGGAACGAAAACGGTTGCGAATCGCAAGTGTTCTCCAAAAAGAGCTGTGGACAATCCTGCGGCACGACTTTTCAGATGAACGTCTCGCTTTTCTTACTATTACCGCGGTAAAAGTAAGCAAAGATTTCAGAAAAGCGACCATAACAGTAAGTCCAATGGGATCTTTAGAAGAAAAAGAAGCCGCCATCGCCGCACTTCAAGAATCCCGCAGACATATCCGCCAAATTTTAGCAAGCCGTATTGCCATAAGATCAATTCCTGAACTTGAATTTATCCCTGAAGACGGCTCTGCGGCACGGATTGAAGAAATTTTACGGGAGATTCAAGATGAACGAAAATAAGATCCGGAATCTTCTCCTCTCTCTCTTACAAAAAGAAGGTATAGAAGCTCCAAAACAATTCCGGGTATTCCGCCAGGAAAAAAAAGCCTTTGGAGACTTTTCTACCAATCTTGCCTTTATGCTTGACCGAAACCGCAATAATCCACAGGCTTATGCCTCCCATATTGTTAAGGCGCTCAAAGAAGAGAACAAAAACGATCACCTCTTTGAAAAGATAGAAGAACAGGGAGGCTTTATAAACTTCTTTCTTCCGCAACGCGCTCTAAGCGAAGCTGTCGCAACCATCCTCTCTCAGGGAACTTCCTTTGGAAAAAACAGTACTAAAAAAGACGAAACCATCCTTCTTGAATTTGTAAGCGCAAATCCGACAGGACCTCTTACCATCGCGCATGGACGCCAAGCCGCTTTTGGAGAGGCTCTCGCCCGAATCCTCACCGCCTCGGGCGCCACTGTTACAAAAGAGTATTACCTCAATGACTGCGGCCGCCAGATGAAACTTCTCGGTCTTTCCCTCAAAGCCCTTCATCTCCGCGCCACCGGTATAGAGTACAAAATTCCTGAAGATGGATACCACGGCGATTATATGCAAGAGATCTCACAGCGTCTTCCGCATACCAACCTTCCCCTTAGCGACGAAGAGTACACAACATTCGCCCAAAAAGAGATCCTTTCCAGTATCACGCAAGATCTTAAAGATTTCGGAGTCTTCTTTGATTCATGGAGACGAGAAAGCGAATTGCGGCGCGAAGGAAAGGTAGAAGCGAGTATTGAGGAACTTTCTAAAAAAGGATTTTCCTATGAAAGTGAAGGTGCGCTATGGTTCCGTACCACTCTTTTCGGCGATGACAAAGACCGCGTACTACGCAAACAAGATGGCTCTTACACTTACCTTGCTCCGGATATCGCCTACCATGCCGAAAAAATCGGCCGTGGATATAACAGGCTTATTACTATCCTGGGACCAGACCATCTCGGATATATATCCCGGCTAAAAGCCGCAGTTGAGGTATTTGGATTTTCTGCCGAGAACCTCAATATTCTTACGGTTCAACTTACCACCCTCTACAGGGGCACGGAAAAGATTGCCATGTCTACCAGAGCCGGCGACTTCCTCTCCCTTAGACAACTTATTGACGAGGTTGGAAGCAATGCGGTAAAGTTCTTCTTTCTCTTCAGAAAAGCAGATAGTCATCTTGATTTTGACCTTGAACTTGCAAAAAAAGAGAGTGATGAAAATCCTGTCTATTACCTTCAATACGCCTATGTTCGGGCGCTCCACATCCTTCAGCATGCGAAAGAAAAGAAGATCTCTCTTCAAACACCGCCTGACCTCTCTCTATTAAATGAAGATTCTGATATCGCCCTTATCAAAAAGCTAACTGGATTTCCTTCTGTTATTGAATCCGCCTCTTCTGGTCTTGAAGTCTCTTTGGTAAGCAGGTATCTTCTTGATCTTGTAGGCCTCTTTCATTCCTATTATCAAAAAAGCCGGGTAATCACCGACACAATCCCCCTTTCACAGGCGCGCCTCGCTCTTATACGCGCTTTCCTTACCGTTATTTCCAATGGCATGGATCTTCTTGGAATCACCAAACCAGCAGAGATGTAGAGATCGCATCCATGCCTCTTTTTCTGCCAAAACATCTTCCACTACGTTGACATATCAACAGGGATACGATATAGTCTTTGCATGCCGACAAAACGAGAAATTACAACGATTATCCAAAATATGGGGCTCTGGGACAAGAGAACTCTTGACAGAGCGCTTGAAGATCTTGAAAGTTCCGGTCGCCCGCTAAAAGAGATATTTCAAAGTATGGGCCTTCTTCCTATCGGCGAAATATCTCCCACCCTCTTCTTCCAACTCGGCATTGTTCAACAAGAGCTTCCTGCACGAGAAATACCCAAAAACGTTCTCACTACTATTTCTTCTTCCTTTGTAAAAAAACATCGGATCATTCCATGGGAAATCCGAGAAGATGGAAAACTTATTGTCGCTTCTGACGATCCCCTTAATATTCTTGCAACAGATTACTTCAAAAAAGCAGTAGACTGGGAGAGCGAAATAGAGGTATTTATCACCTTCCCAAATGAAATAGATCAACTTCTTGAAAAATATTATGAACAGCAAGATATAGAGGACCTCTCATCCCTTCTTCAGGAAGCGGGAAGCTCTTCTGTGGAGGCCGTTGAAGAAGAGGAAGAAATTATTTCCGATGAAGATGAAGAGGCGCTTGCGCTTCAAGCGCCTGTAGTAAAGATCGTCAATCTTATCTTTGTAGAAGCTCTTCGCCGACGGGCAAGCGATATCCATCTTGAACCTCTTGAAAAACGCTTTCGGGTCCGATTCCGCATTGACGGAGTCCTCTACGAAGTCGTAAGTCCTCCTAAACGCATTGAACGAGCAACCATTGCCCGTATCAAACTAATGGCAAAGATGAATCTTGCGGAAAAACGAGTCCCGCAAGACGGCCGCATTAACTTAGATCTTAGCGGCAGACCTATTGACTTCCGCGTTTCCGCACTTCCCGGAGTTTATGGCGAAAGCGTTGTCATGAGAATCCTTGATAAAACCACCAGTCTTAAAGACCTTGAACAACTCGGATTTGTAGGAAACGATTTAGTAGTATGGGAAACTCTGATGAAATATTCAGGAGGAATTGTTCTGGTAACAGGACCGACCGGAAGCGGGAAAACTACTACCCTGTACGCCTCTCTGAAAAAACTCAATACCATTGATAAAAAATTAATGACGGTTGAAGAACCAGTAGAGTATCAGATCGCGGGGATCAACCAGACCCCGGTTCTTTCAGAGATAGGACGTACCTTCTCCGCTATTCTCAGAGCATTCCTTCGCCAATCACCCGATATTATTCTTGTAGGAGAAATACGAGACGTTGAAACCGCAGATATCGCTCTTCGCGCCGCCCTTACCGGACACCTTGTCTTCTCAACACTCCATACCAATGACGCGCCAAGCGCAATTACCCGTCTTATTGACCTCGGCATTCCGCCATTTTTGGTGGCATCCGCTGTACAAGGCGTTATGGCACAGCGGCTTGTGCGGGTTCTCTGCAAATACTGCAAGGAACCTTATCAACCCACACCAGAAGAGGAACGCATTTTAGACAGAAAAGAGGGAGAACCCTATGAACTCTTCCAGCCCAAAGGATGCGCGGAATGCAACTTTACCGGCTTCAGCGGACGACTCGGTGTCTTTGAGATCTTTCAGATGACTGACAAAATGCGAGAACTGACTCTCCAACGGGTTTCTGCCAGCGAACTACGAAAAGCCGCGATTCAACATGGAATGAAATCCATGCGAGACGACGGTATCGCAAAAACAAAACAAGGTATTACAACCCTTCAAGAAATCTTTGATGTAGCAGGAGAAGAGTAATGGCAAAACGGATTGAAGAACTCTTAGAAACCATTGTGCGAGAAGATGCCGCAGACCTCCATATCAACGTGGGACTTCCGCCAATTATGCGCGCCCATGGCGGATTAATGAAGATGGATAAGGAAGATCTCACGCCTGACGACACTGTTGCTTATATGAAAGCCATCACCTCACGGGAACATCAGGAAGAAATTCAACGCGTGGGAGGAACCGATTTCGGCTTTGCCTTCAGAGATCTTGCACGATTCAGAGTAAGTGTCTTCAAAGAACGGGGCAACCTTGCAATGGCGCTCCGGCTTATTCCTCATCGGTTTCTCACCTTTGAACAGATAGGACTTGACCCAAAAACAATGAGGTATCTTCTTACTCGTCCCCGGGGACTCATTCTTGTTACCGGACCGACCGGAAGCGGGAAAACAACTACCCTCGCCTCCATGATAGATTATATCAATTCCCACATGGAACGACATATCATTACCGTAGAAGATCCTATTGAATATTTCCATTCCCATAAACGCTCCATTATAACCCAAAGAGAGCTCGGCGTAGACGTACCGACCTTTCCGGAAGCATTGCGCCGCGGTTTGCGCCAAGATCCCGATGTATTTCTGGTGGGAGAACTTCGCGACCTTGAAACCATTGAAGCGGCTATTACCGCGGCTGAAACAGGACACCTTGTCTTTGGAACACTCCATACCACGGGAGCCACACGGACTATTGACCGAATCGTCAATGTCTTTCCCGTCGCTCAGCAAGAACAGATCCGGGTAATGCTTTCTGTCTCTATCCTCGGCATCCTCTCGCAGATTCTTCTAAAAAGAAGAGATAAACCTGGACGGGTTGCAGGATTTGAACTTCTGATAGCGACGCCATCTGTACAGAACCTTATCCGGGAAAGAAAGACCTACCGGCTTCTCTCTGATATTCAAACAGGAATGAAATGGGGAATGGTTGCCCTTGACGCCCACCTGATGAACTCATTCAAACAGGGGAAAATTTCCTTTGAAGATCTTATGGTCTATAGCTATGACCCCGAACAGGTCAGACTCCAATTAGTAGCAGAAGGAGTCATTGACGAAGCGCTCGCCGCCACTGCTGGAAAACAGGACGGTATTACCGACGTAGTTCTTGACGACGAACAAAATAACGCCCCACCCGCGATTTCCAATGGCTGAAAAAAAACTTCTCGGACAACTTCTTATTGAGTTGGGAATGATTACCGAACAAGACCTGGAATCTGCATTGAAACAGCAGATTAAAGCAAAAAAATTTCTTGGTCGTATTCTTGTGGAACAGGGATTCTTAGAAGAAAAAGAATTAAAGAAAGCCCTTAGTATTCAAGCGGGAATTGAAATTATTGATCTAAAGATGATCAATGTGGATAAGCGCGCGGTAGAATCTTTTCCTTCTGCCCTTGCCAAAAGTTACAATGTCCTTCCTATCGCCTTAGAAAGAAATATCATCACCATCGCAGTAGGAGATACGCTGAGCCTCAACATTCAAGACGACGTATCATTTATTCTTGGATTCAAGGTAAAGATGGTCATGGCGGACGAGGATGAAATCAAGGAACTTATCAACGTTCATTACGGCTCTGAACTTGAAACCATAGACGACCTTATCAAATGGCTTTCACAGGATATTGCCGAAATGGACGAGTTGGAAACACTCGCATCCTCCCGCGGAGAGTATGCCACTATCACCAGTCTTGAAGAGATCGCGTCCCTTCCTCCTGTCATCAAACTCTTTGACCTTATCCTTCTTCAAACAGTCCGGGACAATGCCTCCGACGTACATCTTGAACCCTTTGAAAATGATTTTCGTGTACGGTACCGCGTAGATGGCGTACTCTACGATATGGTGCACCCACCCAAAGGTCTTTCCTTTGCCCTTTTCTGCAGGTTCAAAATCATGGCAGGAATGGATATCGCAGAACGGCGCCTTCCTCAAGACGGACGTATTGAACTCTCTGTTATGGGACGACCCGTGGATCTACGAGTCTCCACAGTTCCCACTGTCTTTGGAGAATGTCTTGCGGTCCGTGTTCTTGACCGCGGAAAAACCATCTTTGACCTTGACGCCCTTGGACTCCTTGAAGAAGATAAAGAACAACTTGAACGCTTCATCAAAAAACCTCATGGAATTATCCTTGCCACAGGACCGACAGGATGCGGAAAAACCACAACACTGTATGCCCTGATAAGAAAAGTCAATACTCCGGAAGTAAAGGTTATTACCACAGAAGATCCTGTTGAATATATGCTTGATGGAGCCATCCAAGTTGCGGTAAAAGAATCTATCGGCCTTACTTTTGCCTCCTGCATCCGGAGTATTCTTCGTCAAGACCCTGATATTATTCTTGTAGGAGAGATTCGCGATTTTGAAACCAGCCAAATGGCAATACAATCCGCACTTACCGGACACCTTGTATTAAGCAGTCTTCATACCAACGACGCTCCTACCACCATTATGAGAATGGTAGATATGAAGGTAGAACCCTTTTTGCTTTCTTCAACCATTGAAGGCGTTATCGCACAACGATTGGTACGGATTCTCTGCCCGCGTTGCCGGGAAGAGTACCGGCCTTCAAAACAGGAGATTCTTGAACTAAACCTCTCTGAAGAAAGAGCGAAAGATATGCTTTTTTACAAACCAAAAGGCTGTCCCTTCTGCCGGGCCGGATATAAAGGAAGAACCCCTATCTTTGAGGTTCTCGTTCCCACTGAAAAATTCTGGAACGCAGTCTTTGAAAACCGTCCGCTCGGAGAAATACGGGAAATCGCAGTAAACGATTGCGGTATGAGAACCTTAGTAGAAGATGGATACAAGAAGATTCATCTTGGAATAACCTCCATTGAAGAGGTCGCCAAAGAAGTACATGGTTACGGATAGATCCTTTTAGGGTATAATAAAGAAAGAAACGTAAGGAGTGAAACCCTATGGCAACATTTCAATACAATGCACTTGATGCCGGAGGGAAAACAGTTACCGGAACCCTCGAAGCAGGAAGCGTGCCTGAGGCAATCACAAAGTTAAAGGGAATGGGATACTTTGTGACCAGTGTAGGTCAGGCAAGAGGCGGGAAAAAAGCTTCCGGAGAAAAACCAGGAGAAAAAGCAAAACCCGCCGCACAAAAAAAGAAAAAAGCAGGGGGCGGAGGTGGACTTTCTTTCTCATTCGGCGCCGCCAAGATCAAGCCAAAAGAGATGACCATCATTACCCGTCAGCTTGCTACCCTCATCGGCTCAGGTCTTCCTCTGTTACGCGCCCTTAAGGTTCTTGAACAACAAAGAAAAGGCGCGGCGGCAACCGTGCTTGCCAGAGTTTCCCAAGAAATAGAACAGGGTGCGCTCTTTTCTGAGGCGCTTGCAAAATTTTCAGGAAGTTTTCCTCGTATCTATATAGCCATGGTTCGCGCGGGAGAAGCCGGCGGCGCCCTTGAAACTGTTTTAAGCCGACTCGCTACCTTTATGGAAAACGAGGCAAAATTAAAAGCGAAAATTAAATCCGCAATGGCATACCCGGTACTTGTTATCTGTGCAGCAGTCGGTATTCTTCTATTCATTATGCTCAAAATCGTTCCTACCTTTGCAAAGATCTTTGAAGATATGGAAGCAGGAGAGCTTCCCGGCCCTACCCTTCTGTTAATGAAGATCTCCAATCTTCTTCTTACCAAGTTCTATCTTATTATTATCGCGGTTGTGGTACTTGTTATCGCCTATAAAATTGCCGTAAAAATCAAAACAACTCGGTACCTCATTGACGCACTGAAACTAAAAATATTCCTCTTTGGTCCGGTTATCTTAAAAACCATTATCGCGCGCTTTTCCAGAACCTTTGCAACCCTCATCACCAGTGGTGTTCCTATCCTCCAATCTCTACAAATTGTACGGGACACCGTAGGAAACGATGTCTTTGCTAAAGCCTTGAACGAGGTTCGCAACAGAGTCAGGGAAGGAGAAGGCCTCTCTGGAGTTATGCTTCGCACAAGTGTATTCCCTCCCATGGTTACCAATATGATCGCTGTCGGCGAAGAAACCGGCGCTATGGACGCTATGTTAGAAAAAGTCGCTGATGCTTACGATGCAGAGGTAGATGCCGCGGTCTCGGCGATGACCTCCATGATTGAACCTATCCTTATTATCGGTCTAGGCGGCATTGTCGGATTTATTGTTATCTCTCTCTTTATGCCGCTTATCAAACTCGCAATGAGTCTTTCAGGAGGTGAAGGAGGCTGATACAAAAAAGCCTATCCTACAAGAAGGAGCGTACGACTATGGAACAGAATCAAAAAAAAATAGGTTTCACATTAATTGAACTGCTTATTGTTATTGCCATTATAGGAATGCTCGCGGCCATTATCCTGCCGGCTCTCTCAGAGGCGCGAGAACGAGCAAGAATAACAACCTGTATGAATAATATTCGCCAGATCGGAGCCGCATTTGAGATGTATGCGGGAGATTACTACGAACGATTTCCCTACCATGAATATGCCCTCTATGGAAATTCGGATAAATCTCTCTTTCCCGCTTATATCAAATCATCTAAAACCTTCTGGTGTCCTTCCAATCAAAGAAACAGATGTCCGGACACTATAGATGCGACAAACTGGCACAATAGTTATGCCTTCGTATTTGGGCTCTCTACCGGAAATAAGGCATCTCCGCCTCCTCCTCTTATCAGTGACAAAGGAATTTATAATGGCAAAATCTCCACTGCCGCCTATCCCAATATTCCCGAAAGCGCCGCCCTTGTCGGCAACCATTACCGCGGTATTAATACCTTTTATATGGACGGATCCGTACAATGGGTTCTCCTTTCAAAAATAGATTTTTCAGTTGACAGCGATTCCACTCCTCATGCTGGCAATGTTGCTTGTCAGCAAAACGGATATTCTGTGGTAGTAGATAGTCCGAAAGAAGAAGAAGCCTTCGGGCAATAACGTTTTATATAATAAACAGGGGGCAACCACGTGAACCAAAATAAAGACCGAACAGGATTCTCTCTCATTGAAGTCCTTATCGTTATGGTTATTATTGCTATGCTTTCCGCCATGCTCCTTCCCGCCCTTCGCAAAGGAAGAGCAAAAGCCGCCATTGACAAGACAAAAGCGGAAATGCAAGGAATCGCTACCACAATGTCCATGGCAAGACTTGACACAGGATATTATGTACGGCTCTGCGATCTTGCGGAAGCAGAGACTACCAATGTAAAGATCTATTTTAATGTAACCACTGAGGAAGATGACACTGCTTTTGAAGAGAATTTTCCTGACAATATTCCCTGGGACGGTCCGTACCAAACCTATCAAGCAACCGGAGTCTATAACTCCACCACTGGTCCCGGAACCCCGCCCATTACTGATATCGGAGTAACGGGTTGGCCATCTCCCATCGCTATTTCCGACGGAACTCCGCTTGACGCATGGGGACATCCCTACCTTCTTGCCTACAATGCCGGTAGCAAAGTAATGATCATTTACAGCGCTGGACCGGATGGAAAACTTCAAACAGGAGCAGGCGCAACAATTGCGGGCGATAAAAACAATGATGGAACCGTGGACTACGAAAATAGCGACGACCTGATTTACAACTTCCGATGATCCGGAGTAGAACTATGAAACACAATCGCGGCGTTGCGCTCATCGTGGTTCTCACAATGATGGTTATTCTTACCGCAATCGTTACTGCTATCGTCCTTACTACAACAGCGACCTACCGAAGAGCAGATTACTTCAAAACCAAAATGATTGCCCAACAACTTGCAGAACTTGGCATTGCCGACGCTCTCTATAAACTTAACTATAGGTACCATGACTCTATCCACTGGTATGGATTCAAAAATACTGGCGAATGTATTCCTGAAAGCACTCCAGGTACTGGAACACCTGAATTTTCTTCACTCCACAGCCAACCCTATACGATTCCGGTCTCTTCAGTTGGGATTCCACAGACCACCAGCCAAGATCGGATCACTGTTTCTCTTCAAGTAAATAACTCCACAGATGGCGATACTCTTATCAGCACTGGGTTTTACCAAGGAAGAAGCGTTAAGGTCTCCACTACTCTCAGAACCTCGGGAGGAACGCTCGCCTTACCCTTAAACCATCCATCCTCCGCAGATATAAAGGGTGTGCCGGAAGCTTTCAATAAACATACTGCCTATGCCGGATATGTGCTTACCCATTCCTCACCTTCTGCAGTTGGAGGAAATATTTATTCCACCAATTACCATGGAACCGTTCATTATAAACCTAATCCCTGGCCCTCAGCTTGGTCTGAAGCAACATGGACAGAAACAGATGTAATCGTCTCTTTTCCAAAACCTTCATTCACCATTGCTTCCTTTCCTGCCGATATTGGAGAAGAAGACGAAACCCTTCTTCATACCAATACCGATATTTTTGTTGATGGACAGTGGCATGAACATGGAGCTCCCGGAGTTTCCCATACTCTAACTCCAGGGGGCATTCCATACTGCGGCGGAACAGTTTCCTACTCTGGAATCACCGATACCTATACCTTCTCTTCTATCACCACTTTATACAGAATCCGTGTTAAACGAGCAACAAGCGGCATATCCAACGGTCATGCCTCCTTCTCTGGATCTTCCTCTATTTATCATTACGTCAAAACAGATGGAAGGGCTTCCCTCGGAGGTACCCTTACCCTTGGTCCAGCCGCGGCTTTTGACCTTAATAATAGCGCCACAGCCACAACCAGCGTGATTACCATTGTCACTGATCTTATCTGCAACGGCGATCTTATCCTTAAGGATACCTCTGGATCTTCCTCTCTTCCCGCCTTGTTCTCGCAACCATGCACTCTCAATGGCGCGCTCTGTTCGGAACATTCCCTTCTTTTTAATGGAGGAGGCTCTGTTACCATTAATACAGAAGGAAGTTCCAAGCCAGGAGCCATCATGCTTTTTAATCCAGACACCGAGGGAAAATATATCACTATTCAGGACTCTCCCACACTTATACTCGGCGCAAGCCAGTATGCGGCCCTCATCAACTGGTCAGGCGGAAATTCTTTCACCGCAACCGCACCGCCCGCAGAACCGGGATCCGCTCCCGTGGTCTCCATTCAAGCTCCGTTTCATCCAGTAAAAGCACTTCCCGAACAGGCGACAATCATTGCTTATACACAGACAAACGACAGTTATGTTCAGATTCAAAGCGATCTCACAGGTCTTGTCTACTCCCATAGCAACGCTCCTGACAAATGGGGAGCAATCCTCCTGAAACAAGGAAATTGCAGAGCTGTTTTTACCGCAAGCGGATATATCTACCTTTACGGCGGTATCCTTACCTATGATTCTTCCGCCTATCGCAGTAATACTACAGAAATTTATCGCGGCTTCTCCGGAGGAAGACGTATCTATCTTCCTTCAACATGGAAAATACAATGGTAAAACATACAACCCATTCTTCTTCGGGATTTTCTCTTCTTGAAGTAGTAGTGGCCATCTTTCTTATTGCCATTATCCTTGGAGGCGCGCTTCTGGTGATTGCCTCTCATATGCGTGTCGCGGAAAAAGCAAACAGTATCATGGTTGCCACAGCCCTTGCCCAGTATACAATAGAAGAAATGCGGAATATTGACTTCCCGCCTGTCTATGGATATGGAGATACCACACAAGATGGGTATCCTCCAAAACTCCAACAAATAGGATACTACCCTCTTCTTGAAACAGATCCTCCCAACCTTGCAGGCCCCAATTTAGCGCCGCCTGAATTTTCAGACAAATATCTTCTTCTACGGGAAATCTTCGCCTATGATACCAATGGCACCTTTCTTTCGCCTCCGGTCTGGACAGATATCAATGCCACAGATACCTATCTATGGCAGGCAACACTTCTAAAAATTCATGTCTCTATTTATAAAAAACATGGGAAGGCGCTTCTTCTTCGCACCATTACTTACAGGACAAAAAATGATCGCTGAAAAGAGATCTCCCACACTCTTCTCTTCCCTAAAACAACCGGACCTCCGTACAACATACCGCACAGGATTTACCCTATTAGAAGTTCTTGTTGCAACCACAATCCTTGTTGTTGTATTCGGCCTTGCTACCTTTATGTATGTAAGAGCGGCAAAAATACGGAAAGAAATATCCTACCAGAATGATATCCAATTAAATCTTTTTACCATGCTTGACGAATTCTCTTTAGGAAATCGAAATACTTCAGGAACAGAGAGTGGGGTTCTTCTGAAAAATCCGGAAGATCCCAATGAATACAATCTCCATGTAGAAACAGTCTCTGGATCACGTTTTTTTAAAATTGCGCCAGGGCTTACCCAGGAAGTTCCTGACAACACCGGGCACGACACAACTCTCTGGCATTCTTCTAATGGAACTGACTGGTTCTCTTTGGATCTAAATAAAAAGATCAATCTCAGACCAGGAAGCAAATTTGAATATTACAACTTCCGAAACGAACAGGTTCTCCTTACAGATGCGCTCTTCTCTGAAACAGAAGATTATAGATATATTCCCACCCTTGTAAAACTTACTCTTATAGCTGGATCCAATGAACCAAATGCTAGAAAAAAACATCCTGTTACAGTAGTAACCTTTCTCCGACCAAGGAATATTCTTCCCTTTTAATATACATGATCTTCATCGTCTCTCCACAAAGCTTTCGCTCAGAGGGAACCGTCTCAAAACCCAATCCTCTCTTCTTGCATACACCTCTGTTTCATGCTTTTATCTTTCAATAAAACATGATACACTTGAAAAAGAGGTAAACGATGAAATATGAGATTTCACTCTGGTCTGTTACAAAAATACTTCTACTTCTAACGGGCTTCTGGACACTCTACCACATCCGTGGCATTCTCCTTCTCATTCTTATCGCGGGAATACTTGCGACTCTCTTTGAACCATATATTCAACGCCTTGTAAAAAGAGGAGTCCGACGTCCTCTTGCAGTCTTTCTCCTTCTTCTCTCTTTTCTTTTTCTACTGTGGATCGTAGGAAAACTTATATTGCCTCCTCTATTCATTCAAATCAAAGATCTTTCTTCGGAACTCCCTGAATATACCGAAAAATGGCGCGCCTTCAAAACAGGCACTACAGACCTGACAATCCGAAATCTACTTGATCAAGCATCAGACTTTCTTGCAGTCTTTGCGGGAAACCTCATTGAAAAAGTTTTTTCATTTCTTGAGGGAATCTTTTCTGCCATTACTGTTCTCGTTCTTACCGCCTACCTGCTTCTTGAGGGTGGAAATATATCCAAACCTTGCCTAAGAATGATCCCTTCCGAATACCGGGAAAAAAGCAGACAAACTCTGCAAAGAATCCGTGAAAAATTAGGTCGATGGTTTTCCGGGCAATTACTTCTTATCTGTATTGTAACTCTACTTGACGGCATCGCGCTTCATCTTCTTGGAATCCCCTTTGCCATTACACTGGCAATTCTTGCGGGAATTCTTGAACTTATTCCTATTCTTGGCCCGATCTTTGCCGGGTGCGCCGCAATCCTCGTCGGTATCGCAACCAATGTACCTGTCTGGAAACTCTTTGCTATTGCCGCGATTTATACAGGAGTCCAACAATTAGAAAATGCCTTTCTGGTTCCAAGAATCATGCAAAAAGCCATTGGACTTTCTCCGATTGTTGTTATTATTGCCATTTTAATCGGAGGAAAACTGATGGGAATCGTCGGTGCGGCGATTTCAATACCAGTTACTGCCGCAATTCAGGTAGCTCTCAAAGAATGGATTTTCCCTGAAGAAACTCTGTCAGACTCTACCTCTTCCCCAGGAGAAATTGTGGTATGAAACGATTCTGCTCTTCCTTTTCAATACTCTCGTCCGGTCTCTCTCTCCTTGAAATTTTAGTTGCAGTTGCTATCATCGCAATGCTTGGCGCGCTCACTCTTCCCGCAGTTCGTGCCGCACGAGCTCGCGCCGCGATTGTCTCCACGCAATCTCTCATCGCACAACTTGAAGCCGCATTAGCAATGTATCAAGCCGATATAGGAGATTATCCCTCTGGAGAGGGTGAGGGATGTAGCCATCTTATCGCCTGTCTTACGGGCCCTTCTAACCTGCCAGAATGGAGAGGGCCCTATATGAGAATAAAAGAGAGTAACCTCAATGAACACAGAAGTATGCGTGATCTCTGGAACACTCCTTTTTTTTATCTTTACCCGCAAACATTCAAAGAAACCGTTCCGTTTATTCTTATTTCCGCGGGACCGGATAGACGGTTTCATACAAAGGACGATATCAACAACTGGTAACTTCAAGAAAAAGGGGAACAATGAAACAAAAAGAAGGATTTGTTTTCATAGAAATACTCACCATCGTCTGTATAGGTGCAATCTTCCTTCTTTTATCGGCCTTTTTTTTCAATAAAAGCCTTCGGGAATCAAAATTCAAATCTATATGCGGATGTATTGTTGAAACATTAGCTACCGCAAAAAGCCTTGCGGAAAATGAAGGAATTCCCTATACAGTCGTCTTTGATAACGACTCTTTTGTCATGTACCGCGAAGGCGCGAGAATCGGCAAGGTATTTCTTCTTCCTTCCGGAACAGTAATACGGGAAAAAACCTCGGGATTTTCTCCTGTTGTTTTTTTCCCAGATGGCACGGCACGAGAAGCCGGAAGCATGCTTTTAGAAGAAAAACGGATAAAAAAACGCGCGCGCCTCTCTCTTTATAATCTCACAGGAAAAGTGATTGTCCGCGAAGAACCATAATCGGGGAATCTCTCTTATTGCGGTTCTCGCAGCCATTCTTATCCTTTTGATAGGCCTTATTCCTTTAGTAAAAACCGCGCCAATAGCAGAAGATATTTCTCAACGCGCCAAAATCGCACTAACCTTTCAAACCGTATCGGAAAAACTTCTTGATACCATTGAACGTATCTACGGAGAGGAAGGAAGAATGGTTCCTGAAAAAATTGCGGGAAACATACCACATAGCCCAGAGATAGATTACATCGCATTCTTCAAAGAAGAAAAAGAAGGTTTCTACACCATTACCCTTATTCTCTCCACTCCTAAAGAAGGAAAGAGATATCAAGAAGAGTTCTATGGTTCCTTGCTTCAGAAATAGGAAAGGATTTTCTCTTATAGAAATCCTCGTTGCCACTATTATTCTTTCCATTGTAATGGGATCCACACTTCTTCTCTTTAGAAATATCCTCTTGCGGAGCCGTATGATAATGGCTGAAAAACGGATGATGCAAGAAACTTCCTCTCTCTTCTTATTTCTACGACGCCATCTAAACGAAGCTGTCGTACGAGACATTGAAAGCCCTTACCGAATAGATTTTATCGGAGATGCGAAAAAAATCCGTTTTATCGCTCCATGGTTTGAAGGAAAAGGGTCTGACCTTGGAACCTTTGCGATTCTTTTTGATCCTGTCTCAAAGACAGTACGAGTATCATATATGCGGCTTTCCGCAGACCGGAGCGACTATACCTTCCCTGAAACGTTTCCCGGTAGCCATCCGATCTCAATAGATGCAACCGATCTTCTTTTTCATTATTCCGATGGAAAGCTCTGGTATGATTCATGGGATACCAGAAGACCGCCACATAAAGGAAAACTTCCACAAACCATCTCTGTGGAACTTACTATATCTGGAGGCAAGCGTGAAGGAAAAGAAATCTATAAAAAAAGCCGCGAAGAAATTCTTCTTCAACAAACACGGTGATGCCATTATTTTCACTCTTGGAATACTTCTTATACTCTTTGTAATCCTTACGGGAATGGTTGTTGTATTTTCACTCTGGCAAAAAAGCTCCTTTGCCGCGCTCTCTGGATCAAAGGCAGGAAGGATCGCTCAACGGGGACTTAAAGAAGCCTTGTGGGAACTTCAACACGATACCAATTGGCACGATTCTTTAGATGAACCTTGGCATACCAAATTTGAAGGAAACGATGTGGATCTTGATGGAGACGGCATTAGAGAATCTCAATGGTTCTATATCAAAGACTCTCGGGGAAAAATAACCGGCCGATATGCGGTACTCATCAAAGATGAAAGTGGAAAAATCAATCTGAATGCCGCAGGCAACATCTCAAAAAATGGCTTCTATTCCTTCAATGAAGGCTGGTCATGTGCTGAAATATCCCTTCTTAATCATATATTAGGACCCGTAAGATCCTCCCTGGCGGTAAAGTTCCGCTTTGGCGCAGACGGAGCGCCTGGTATTTTCGGCATAGATGACAACAATAATGCGGCGCAACTTGCAAACGACGGCATTGACAACGACGGAGACGGCCTAACCGATGAACCCGGCGAAGGAATTGACGAACCCTCTGAATTTAACTGGAAAAAACCAAAAGGCGATGACAGACCCTATTTTGCCATTGAAGATATAAAAATGGTTCCTTCTTTTTCAACAAAGATATTTCAATCCATACGGCGCTATATTACCTGTACCTCCCATGAAACGGATCGTGATGAGAATGGTAAACTCAAAATAACGCTAAATACCGCATCCCTTGAGACATTAAAGGAATATTTCCTCGCCCAGAAATATTCGGAATCCCAAGCCCTTCAGATCGCCCTTAATATCATAGATTTTCGTGATGAAGATTCTGTCCCCACCATTGCAAAAACCAGTACCGGAGAAGAACGTATCGGTCTTGAAAAAACTCCGTATCTCAATGAAATTGAGCCAACGCCGAAATTAAAGATAGAAACCCACACCCTTGCGGCCGGAGTCCTTACCGTTATCTCAGAACTCGGCCCCCACTACATTGAACTCTTTAATCCTTATAATCATCCCATAAACATCTCAGGATGGAGCATACAGGGTGGATTTCTCACGCTTCCGGGATCAACCTCTTTTGAATCTATCAATAATGCCACTCAAAAAATCCTTCACGATCTTTCCGCAGGAGAAACCTCTCTTAAACAAGATCTTCTACAACAGGCAAATCTCTTCTGGAAGACGATCTCTCCTTCCCGCATTATTCTTCCTCAAGGAAGCGTTATAGGCGCACGATCCTATTTTCTAATCGGCGATAGTATCAAATGGAAACTTTACATTCTTGAAAGTCCGGAAGGTCTTCTGGTCCTTCCGTTTCTGCTTCCAATCCGCCAACCTGCTCATGCCGCATGCCATAAACCCATTGTCCTGATGAATATTGCAGGATCACAAATTCTCGCAAAATGGATTAATGCTATTATCAATGCACTCGGACTTTCCTTTCCTCTCGGCTCTCCCATGGAACTTCATGACGCGGAAGGAAATCTTATTGAACGGAGCAACTATGGAGACGGCTCTCCGCACAATGATCTCGTCCGTCAAAAAAACGATCCCAGAATCTTCAATGACCACGCCTGGTTTACAGGACCACCCTCCCCAGGAAAAAGAAATATTCTTATGCTTCCCTCTATAGGCGGAGAATTCTCTCTCCTCAACCAGTTTTCCGCATGGCCTGCCTCGTTTCGCATACAAAACGGTCCATTCTCTTCTCCTGCGGGACTCTCATTTATCCATACAGGAGAGCAATGGAGAACCCTTGATCTATGGAAAGGACGAGACCGAAAGGTTCTAGACCAATTTACTATACGGAACAATCCCTCTCTTCCAGTTGCAGGTCGCCTTAATATCAATACTGCCTCTGAAACAGCGCTCGTCTGTCTCCCTTTAGTAGATCTTCCCCTTGCCAAAAAAATCATTGAAACTCGTCCCTTCACCGCGCTTTCACAAATCACCGGAACACTCCATTCTCCCCTTAACAAAGAAATTACCCGGCGCGGCTTCAACAAGAAAGATGATACCCAGGACGGATTCATAGATACCGAAGAAGAAAAAGAACTCGTTATTTCAAAAATCGCAAATCTTATCACCATACGATCCAATATCTTTTCTATTACTGTTATCGGACAAAAAGTGGCAGAGAAAAGTTCTAATGGTACAATATCTCAATACCAAATAACCGCAGAGAAAAGAGTTCGGGTTATTTATGACAGACAGGCGCGTAAAATTCGCGAAAGGAGATCATTATGAAGAAGTATCTGGCGCAGATACGGAGACTTCTGCACAAAACAGTACAAAAAAGTAATAGAAAATTTCTTCTTCTTGCTATAGGAGTCCTTCTTCTCATTCTTATCGGCGCAATGATCTTTTCGCATCTGTTTTCAAAACAGAACGTAATCGCGCTTATCAACGGAGAACCAATAACCGCGGCACAGTTGCAAGAAAAAATTTCAGAATATCCCGACTTTTATCGTCAATATGCGAAAGAACTTCCCCAGCAAGCGCTTGACGATTATATCAACGAACAGTTAATCTACCAGAAAGCCCATAAATTTTCACCGCGCTACCGCGCAAAAATTAATAAACAACTCTCACGGTACCGGCGTGAACTTCTTATCAAGGAATATTTAGAAGATCAAGTTCTTAGCACAATTCAAGTTACACAGGAAGAATTAAAAACTTACTACAACAGCCACCTAAACGACTTCCTTCTTCCAGAACGACTCCATCTCTATGAAATTGTAGTTCCTACCCAGGAATCTGCTGAAAATATCATAAAACGGCTCTCTCTCGGAGAAGATTTTGGGGAAATCGCAAAAAAAGAGTCTCAGGGTTCTGCCAAAGAAAAAGGCGGCGATCTTGGAATCATTGTAAGGGGACAACTTATGCCAGAACTTGAAGCCATTGTCTTTTCAATGAAATCCGGCGATATCCTCGGAAAAGTAGTTAAAACAGAAAATGGCTTCCATATCCTCAGGGTTGGCGAACGATTCCCATCGCAGATTCAGAGTCTTGAAGAAGCAACTCCGAATATTACCAAAATAGTTCTTACCCAGAAAAAGCGGCAAGCGCTTGATGCCTATGTCGCAAAACTCAAAGAAGACGCGCAGGTTGTTATCCACAAAGAAAAACTCGGAGATCTTCAATGAAAAAGGTCGCAGGGATCCTGCTATTTTTATTCTTACTCGGCATACACATCCTTCCTGCCTTTGGAGCAGGAGATACGACCATTGCAAAGGTAGGACCGCTTTTTATATGGGCAAGCGAGGTACAAATCCGAGTTGCTCAGAGCAATAAAATCTCTCAAGAAGAGGCATTCAAATCAATTGTTGAAGAAAAACTTCTTCTTGCCAGAGCAATTCGAGATAAGATAGAACCAAGTTCAGAAGACGAGAATTTCTATCTTGCCCGCATTGAACAACAACTTGGTTCAAAAGAGCATTTCAATGCCTACCTTAAAGAGAACAATCTAACACGCAAAGGCCTGATACAATCTCTCTACGACGCTATCCGAGTCAATCTTCTGATAGACAGACAGGTACGAGCAAAAATTAAAATATCGCCGACAGAAATTTCACAGCGGATGGAAGAACTTTCTAAAGAAGGAAAGAAAAAGTTTCTCCGAAGAAAACAGTTTGCCTCAAAAGAAGAGGCTGACGAATTTCTTCGCTCATCTCCTAACCCTATTGCCGCAATGGATTTGCTCGGGTGGATTCCCACAAAAAATTTAGATCCCGACATTCTTTCCATGATAGATTCCATCAAAGAAAAAGAATTTTCTAAACCACTAAAAATCGGAGAAGGATTTTCCATCTTTTTTATTGAACAATCTATAGATCCGGAAAAACCTGAAGAATTCTTCTTTCTTGCACGACGCCAAATTCAAGAAGAAAAGTTTCAATCCGAATATGCAATCTTCCTCGCAGAACTCTGGAAAACCATTCCAATCCATGTCTTCAAAAAATAATTGTCCTGTCGCGATTTCTCTCGGCGATCCCGCAGGAATCGGTCCGGAAATCTCCTTAAAAGCGGCTTGTACGCTTTCAAAACAATCCTTTCGCCGGCCCCTACTTTTAATAGGCGACAAACCTCTCCTTGAACAGGCTTCACGCCATTGTTCTGAAAGAGTGAATATAGAGACATGGAAGGGATACTCAGAGTCTGGAGGCATCTATTTTCTTGAAACAGGATCTCTCCGAAAAAAAGCAACTCCAGGACAACATTCCAAGGAATACGGACTCGCCTCCTTCTCCTACTTTCTGCAAGCATGGGAACTTCTTCAGGAAAAAAAGGTATCTGCGCTTGTTACCGCGCCGATCTCCAAAACTGCATGGCATAAAGCAGGAATCTATTTTCCTGGCCATACAGAAGCAATTAAAGTTTTTACCGGTGAAAAAACAGAGATGCTCATGGCAACAAAAAAATTGCGAGTCCTCCTTGCCACCACCCATATTCCGCTTCAGCATCTCTGGAAACATCTCACTTCCCGGCGTCTCGTGGAAGCCGCTCTTTCCGCCACAGCCTTCTGCACACAATATTACAGCCCTCCGGTAAGAATCGGAGTCTGCGGCCTTAACCCCCATGCAGGAGAATCAAATACCATGGGTAGCGAAGAAACAGATATCATACTCCCCGCCATAGAAACACTACAAAAAAAGGGGATTAACGCAGAAGGACCTTTTCCCTCTGACACACTCTTTCACAGCGCTCTTTCAAACCCTCGCTTTACCTTTATTCTCGCCCTATACCACGACCAGGGAATGATCCCCCTTAAAACCTTTTTTTCCCGTTCCCTTGTCAATATCAGCACAAGCCTTCAATGGATCCGTACCAGTCCCGGTCACGGAACCGCCTTTGACATTGCCCATAAAGGCCTTGCGGATCCATCCAGTATGATTGAAGCGATCCGCACCGCATCAAGGTTTTCCCGTATAAAAGAAAAGCACGATAGCGTATGACATTTCTCACAAAAACAGCTCTCCGTCAACTCTTTGCAAGAGAAGGGATCGTTCCCAATAAAGGTCTTGGACAGAACTTTCTCATTGACAAAAATGTACGGGATAAATTTCTTTCCTTTGCAAAGGTATCGTCTAATGATACAGTCCTTGAGATAGGACCAGGGCTTGGCGCGCTTACCGAACAACTCTGTAAAGATGCCAAACAGGTTATAGCCTTTGAAAAAGATGCTGTGATCGCGGAACTTCTGAAAACGCGTCTTTCTTCTTTTTCAAATCTTGAGATCATCACCAAAGATTTTCTTACCACCGACCCCTCCTTTTTCTCCTCGCGCGGCCCATTCACTATTATAGGAAACCTTCCATACTATATTGCGTCTCCTATTATTCTCCATCTTCTCCGGCTTCTTCCTGCATGGACCCGCGCTATTGTAAGTCTTCCGGAAGAGGTAGGAGAAAAAATCATCGCCACGCACGGAGACCGCGATTATGGTTTTTTAGCAGTAACCATTGCTACTTTTACTCAAACCCGTATCTGTTACACCATAAGTCGGCATGTCTTTTATCCTATGCCAAAAATAAAATCCGTACTTCTTGAAATAGTTCCAAGAAAATCTCCCGCAATGGAAATCCGCGACACAACCCTTTTCTGGAAAATTATTCCCGGTATCTTTGAAAATAGAAGAAAAACTATTCTTAATGTTCTCGCCCGCTCATTCAAAATAGAGAAAGAAAAAGTTGCGGAAACATTGAAATCCCTTGGAATAGATTTTACGCTAAGAAGTCATCAGATTACTCTTACAGATCTTGAAAAGATTGTAAAAATGGTAGAAGAACTCAAAAAAAGAGAAGCTATCCAAGAAGAATAATATCTTTACTACAATCTTTTCCGTCCTCTCTTTTTTTTTACCTGTTACGCGAAGAAGAAAAATGAAACCACCCCTTTGGTTCTACCAAAAAAGAGTTGCCTTCAAAAGAAGCTGTATACCTGCCTGCTTCCGTTATTTTTCCAATATATGAAACCTTCGTTCCAACAATACAGGACGGAACCTTCTCTGCCTCGGAAGAAGGCACAGTAAAGAGAAGTTCATAATCTTCTCCATCACTCAATGCCGCCATCAACGCATCTTGAGAGCTCCGGGTATGTGCGATTGCTTCGGGAGAAATAGGGATACGGTCAGCCTCAAGATCAAAGCCTGTATTACTTGCAAGACACAACCGCCGAAGATCTGTTGAAAGACCGTCGGAAATATCCATCATAGCACTCACTGAAACCTTTTTACACAACCGCCTTGCTTCTTTCACGCGGGGAATAAAAGAAAACTCTCTTCCGGCTCTGCTTCCTCCAAGAAATCCAGTTACAAAAAGAGCATCTCCAAGGCTAGCGCCACACCGCATCACCGGCGCAATACCCGCGGATTCGCCAAGAAGAAAAATATCCACAAACAGAGTTGCTGAAGAAGTAATATTTCCTCCGATAACCTCTACTCCGAACTTCTCCGCCACATCAAGAATCCCTTGGTACAATGTTTTTACCCGATCCGGATTTCCATCCGGAAGGCCAAAAGAAACAAGCGCCCATTTAGGAAGACCGGCCATTGCGGCAATATCGCTGATATTCGCCGCAAGCGCTTTCCAACCAACTCCTCGCAAGGAAGCAGAATCGTCAAAATGAACTCCCTCTACCACAACATCAGTGGTTAACAGAAGAAACCCCTTCCCTTTCTTCACCACCGCACAATCATCTCCTATACCCGCCACACTCTCTTTATGACGGATTCCTCTTGATCCAATCATCTCTTCAATCATCAAAACAAGATGATCTTCATTCATCGGTACCACCAAGAAATTCGTATGCGGCCTCCTCTAAACATCCAAGGCCCGCGGCTAAATCAAGAATCGTAAGACGCGCCCTGATAAAACGGGAATGTATAAGAGCAGTTACCGCACCCTCACGATCCACGCCGATCCCCTTGAAAGAGACCGGACACCCCGCCCTTTGAAGGAGATCTTTTGATTCCGCAAAAGAAGGAACATTCTGTAAGACTGATTCTTCCAAAAGAGAAAATTTCTTTTCTAGCACTTCTTCCATAGAAGAAATCAGTATCTCTTTCTTTTTGCATTCTTTAAGAAGATCTTCCTTCGCAGAAGGAAAAATTTTTGTAAGAGTAGAAAGAGCATCGGAAATATTGGAAGAATATACCTTTGGATCCAAAGATTGACCGCATAGCATCCGAACCTTCTCATATAGAAATGCCGAAAAAAGCAGGCCAATCCCCACTTGAAGACCATGTAAAGCAAATACCGGACGATCTGTTTCATATGCGAACATATCAAGAAAATGCGAAATAAGATGCTCTCCGCCCGATGCTGGAGAAGAACTTCCCGCTACCTGCATGGAAATACCTCCAAGATGAAGCCGTTTCATGAGGGATTCAATAGATGAAAGATCTCTCTTTGCAAGAAGTTCCGGAATTAAAGGAAGCTGTTCCGCAATCCCGACAATCTCCAGGGGCAGAGGACAATAAGGCTCTCCAAGAAGCACAGAAGCCATCTTCCAATCAGCATTAGCAAAAGATTTTGCAAGAGAATCCGCAAAACCGGCCCTGATCATTTCCACTGGTGATTCCGCAAGAACCTCACTATCTGCAAAAACACCCGCAGGAGGCAATACTGTCGCGGTCTTCTTAACTCCTCCTGCAAAAAGAGCAAGAATAGCGGAAGTATAGGCATTCATAGAAGGTGCTGTCGGCACCGCAACCACAGGAATTGATTGATCATGCCCCGCCCATTTCACAAGATCGGTAATCGTACCGCTTCCCACGCTCACCAGCAAAGATTTCTTTTCTGCTTTCTCGCGTAGAACCGGAAACCACAATTCTTCCGCATAAAGAGGACCGTCCTCTGGAGAGAGAATACAAGACGAAACCTGCCTCTTCTTCAAAAGATTTTTATAGACCTTATTTCCCGCCGCCTCCCACGTACAATCGTCCGCAATCACAAGAATCTCACCCTCGGGCATAAGCCCTTCTTTCTTCAGAACCTCATCAAGAGAGTCCAACATCTCCGATCTTGTTTCTATAGCTCTGGTAGCAATAGAATGAAGATTTCCACACTTAGGACAACGAAACGGCTCTCCGGGAGAAAAAGCAAAAGGAACATATCTATGCATTATAAAAGCTCCAAAAGAAAGTTCGCAACACCTGCATTATTATTATTCGTTACAGTTACCGCATCGCTTTCACGACGAAGAGATTCCGAAGCATTCGCCATAGCCACGCCAATACCTGCATAAGAAAGCATTTCTCTATCATTTTCCGCATCTCCAAATGCCATAATCGTCTCTGCGGCAATACCATAATATTCCGCTATACGAAGAAGGGCCACCCCTTTATTCGCGGAAATACTGAGAAACTCAAGATACTCTGGATTGCTTCTCACCACATGCGCCCTTCCTTTCAGTTTCTCTGAAAAATAGTTATATTGAAAATCCCGAGTTCTACGAAGATCCGGATGCAATGGATCCATCACAATCACCAATTTTACAGGAGCCCGTCCCTGAAAAGGAGTAAAATCCGGCACAAAGGTTAATTCAGCGCCTGTCTGGTTCGCATAGATCTCGGCATACCGGGAAAAACGATATTCCTCCAATACATAAACCTTCTCATCACTATAAAAGTTCAAATGAAACTTCCATTCACGACAATAGTCCATAACCTCTTCAGCCACTATCGCCGGAAGCGGATCGTACAGTATCATCTTCTTTTTTTCCGCGCGGGGCAAGAATGTCACCGCACCATTATAAGCAATCATCGCACAATCTACTTCTAAAAGATCTGCATAAGGCTCTATGCGGGAAGGCATTCTTCCCGATGCCAACACCACCTTCACTCCTCGCCTGGCATATTCTTGTATAACACTTCTATTCCCTTCTGATAAAAGACCTCTGTCGTCAAGAAGTGTTCCGTCAAGATCAAAAGAAAGCATACGAATTTCCTTCATAAAACTCTTCCTCTCTTCTATTTTATCAATACCGTATATGCAAAAAGAGTAACAGATCCTTCTGTGAACGTCAATCATAAAGATCCTTGCACCCCGCAAAAATATCGTGTATAGTAAAAGATATTTTTCAGTCCCTTTTTTTCATACAGGAGAAAATTATGGATCAAATAATCAAAAAAGGAGATAAAATTGTCTGTATCGGCGATAGTATTACCGACACAGGGCGCAGAGCAGAGTTTAGCCCTTATGGAAACGGATATGTAAAACTCTTTCATGACCTTCTTATGGCAGAATTTCCTGAAAAAAAATTTTCAATCTTGAATAAAGGCATCGGCGGAAATACCCTCTTAGATCTTCAACAACGATGGGAAGATGATGTTATCTACCATCAACCCGACTGTCTTACCATCCTCATTGGCATCAACGATCTTCATCGGGTAATCCGCACCTCTCAGAGCTGGGAAGAACAGACCTCTGAACAGTTCGCAAAGCGATACCTTGAAATTCTTGATAGAACACGAAAAAAAAGCGCATGTCGCATCATCCTTATGGAACCATTTTATATCACTACTGATACCACGCATCACTGGCGTGGTATGGTACTACAAAAACTTGAAGCCTATCGCGCAGGAGTGCAAAAAGCGAGCGAAACTTTTCAAATTCCGCTCATCCGTCTTCATGATATCTTTCAACAACACCTCACATTCCGAGATACAGAACATTTTTGCGGAGAACCAGTACATCCTAACCAACTGGGTCATACAATCATCGCACACGCTCTTTTCAAAGAGTTCTGTAAATGAAGACCATTATTGATTTCCATACCCATGCCTTTCCCGACATGCTGGCAGAACGCGCCATTTCCTCCCTTGAAGCAGAAGGAAGGGTTAAAGCCTTTCATAGAGGAACCGTTAAAAACCTTATAGAAACAATGGACAGCGCCGGCATTGAAAAAAGCGTACTCTGCTCCATTGCCACAAAACCTTCTCAATTTGAAGATATTCTCGCGTGGTCAAAATCTATACGCTCGCCAAGAATTGAACCTCTTCCTTCTATCCATCCCGAAGACCCTAACCCTAAAGAAAAAATCAAAATCCTTGCACAAGAAGGTTTTTTGGGTATTAAACTTCATCCCTTTTATCAGAATTTTGAGATTGACGACCCTCTTCTCTATCCATTCTGGGAATCTTTAGTTACTGAAAATATGATGGTCGTCTTTCATGCGGGATACGATATTGCCTTTGAACCTCATCGCCGGGCCGCGCCCGCGGCAATATATACTATTTCGCAGGTATTTCCCACACTTCTCATCGTTGCAACCCATCTCGGAGGGTACTATATGTGGGATGAAGTAGAAACAACTCTAGCGGGAAGTAACGTATATATTGAGACCTCTTTCACCTTTCCTTATCTCTCTTCGGAAAAAGTGAAAAAAATTATTGCCAAACATCATCCAAAAAAAATCCTTTTTGGAAGCGACTCCCCCTGGGCAGATCCTGGCGCGGATCTTCTCCTTCTTGATGCTCTCAACCTTACCCAACCCCTTCTTCAGGACATTCAAGGAGAAAATGCCAACACGCTTCTTTCTTCTTTACAAAAATAAGTTTCTTCTCGCTCAATAAGAAGTACTCTCCCATTCAGGACCGCTGGTATACACATTATAATTTCTAAAGGAAAGATTCAGAACCTTTCCATTATGATTATTGTAATGCCAGAAACATCGGACAATCGGTACCTTTCCTCCATACCCATGGTTGGATTGATACATCTTCGCTTCCTTCCAGGTTACCTTACCATCGCCATTGGTATCTGCGGCCAAGATTGTTTCCGCGGTTGCGGAAGAAGTAAACCAGGTACAAACACAGGGATTAAATTCATAAATATAACTACATGCCTCTATCTCGGGGTTCCGTTGAAAAAGGCCGGGATCCGAAGGATCTGTCGGCGCCGGATTCATCTTCGCCACAGGAATATCATTCGCTTCAGGATAAGCATTATGTCCAGAGCCCTTCTCGCCATGAAAAAGATCTGTTAAACAAAGGAATATCTTCGGAGTACCAAGATACGATTTATACAGACAGGATGTCCACGGAGGATAATCGCTATAATCTTGATAATAGATCTCAATCGCAATCCCAATCTGATGAAGGTTATTGATACAATTTGCCTCTCTTCCCTTTTCCCGCGCGCTGGAAAGAGCGGGAAGCAACTGCCCTGCCAGCATTGAAATAATAGAAATCACCACCAACAATTCAATAAGAGTAAACCCATGCATTCGCTTTCTGTAACATTTCATGCCCCACCTCTCATTGTGCATTGGTAGTATGTCCGGAAGATTTTTTTTGAAGAAGAACCATAGTATCCTGACCTGCCTTTTTTATTTCAGGATCAGGGTCATTGTAATAAATCGTAAAAAGCCGGGTAACCATCTCAGGTCCTCCTGCGCGCTGTAGGGCTAATAAACAGGCAATTCTGAAAGAACTCTCCTGCTCGGTATCTTCCGCATATTGAAGAATCTTCTCACCATACTGACTTCCTGCGTTTGCAAGGGCAGAAAGTGCCGCCAACCGGATTTCATCATGAGAATCATCCATAAGATCCTCAATAAGCGAGAGGTTTTCTTTCCCGAATTTTACAAGGGTATCCATTACAAGCAACCGTGTTTTAGTATCACCGGTTTTCAATAAAGCAAGAAGTTTCGGTTTATCAAGAAGACCAAGATTCCATGCGGCGGCGAGCCGTACAGATTCGTCAGGATCAGAGAGAATAAGAGCTTCAAGTTTGGGAATCGCTGAAACAATCCTCATCGTTCCCACCATTTGAATTGCTTCAAGCCGGATTTTACTTTCAGGGCTTCTTAGGTTCCGTACATATCCGCGCGGAGAAATTCTCGGATTTTTCGATGCTTTCCATACACCAATTCTCACTACCATCAAAAAAATAATTCCCACACATACAAAGAGAATAATCCGTTGTTGTTTATTAAGTTTCCTATATCCGGCAACCATACGCGAAATCATCGCCTTTTCCTCCCTGTTCACAATACCGCAATTCATTCCTGGCGTCAATAAAAAGAGTTTCTTACGATACCCTGGTTCCAGAAGGAATATCTCTATCCACACTCAAAATCGTCAGAGATTCATCATCAGAAGCGGCAAGAATCATTCCATGGCTCTCAATCCCTCTAATCGTACGTGCCTCAAGGTTAAGAAGAACAATCGCATACTTTCCTTCTAACTCCTCCTTTTCATAGTAGGGCCGTATCCCCGCCACCACGCTTCTTCTCTCTTCGCCAAGAAGAAATGTAATCACATAAAGCCTGTCTGCATTGGGATGATCCTCTGCCTTCAGAATCTTTACAACGCGGATATCAAGTTTCTTAAAGTCCTCATAGGTAATATCTTCCATCCATTGCCTCCTATGCCAAGTTAACAGAACCCTCATACTTCCTTCTATTACGAAGATCTTTTTCTTCAAGAAAACTCAATGTTTATTCTTTATCAATCCGCATATCGCGGCAATATACGCATTTTCCCTTAACCCATGTTTGTTCAAGATTCCACTCTTCATCCAAAAGAAGCATATCTGCATCCATTCCCGGCGCAATACGTCCCTTCCTTTCCGCGATACCCAACACTTTAGCCGGCACTGTAGTACTACAGGCAAGAAGAGAATGGATCGGAATTTCGGTAAAGGCGGAAAAGCGTTTTAACAGAGCAAGCTGACCAAGCACAGTCCCTGCAAGGGTTCCATCCAAAGAGAAGATCGCGCCGTTTCTTATTTCATACGGTCTTCCCAAATAAAAACCGGATTTTCTTTTCTCTCCAAGAGAAGGAAGTCCGTCTGTTATAAGGGCGATTGATTCCACCCCCTTGATCCGGGCGATAAAATGTACCACAGAAGGATGAAGATGCATTCCATCGGCAATAATCTGACACACCACTGAATCTTCCATCAACAATGCGCCTGCGGCTCCAGGGTCCCGATGATGAAATCCCTTCATCGCATTAAAAAGATGGGTCGCATGGCGTACGCCGCATGCAATCGCCCTATTTGTCTGATCAAAGGTTGCTCCCGTATGACCAATAGAAGGCACCACCCCTTCTTTAAGAAGCATTTCAATAACTCTATGAGATCCTGGAAGTTCTGGTGCGAGCGTCATCATTTTCAACTCTCCCCGACATGCCTCAAGAATCTCTTCAGGAAAAAGTTCTGAAACAGTAGCAAGAGATTTCAAGGGAATCATTCCCGCAAATTCAGGATTCAAATATGGTCCTTCAAGATGAATCCCCATTGCCTGCGCACCAGAGAAACGAAATTGCAATGCTTCAGGAAGCATAAAATTCCTGGATCCTTCCTGAAAAGAAGAGAGAATAGTCGCAAGAAACGAAGTTGTACCCTCTGCGGCAAGAGCCAAAGAAATCGTCTCTATTGCCTCAAAACTTCCTTCGCTCGCATCACGGCCTCCAGCACCATGCACATGGAGATCTATAAAACCTGGCATCAGAATTTTTCCCGATGCCGCAACCTCTATCGCCTCTTTTGGAGCAGTTCCGAGCACCACAGAAGAAATCATTCCCTCTGCGACTGTTACCTCTGCCTCGCAAGGTAAAGATCCGGGATTACATACCTTGCAACCACGAAATACTATCTTATCAGAATCTTTCATCTCTTTCTTTCATAGTAAGAAGTTCTTTCATTACATGACGCAAAGAGGGTTGCTCTCTGGTTCCAAAAGCATTATGCAACAAACGGTAAAGAGAAAAAAGACAGTTGTATATCTCTTTGTGCCGCGGAATCGGCGAATATATTACAGGTTTGAAACGACAGACCAGTTCCTGTGCCTCTAACACCGTATCAACCCCTCCCCCTCTCTTTCCTGCCGCCACCGCACCAAAGATCGCGGCTCCAAGCGCACATGCCTGTGCAGAATCTGACACCCAAAGATCTCTTCCTGTAATATCCGCATAGATCTGCATCAAAAGCGGATTCTTCTCCGCAAGACCTCCACATACAATAATACGGTCAGCCGCAACGCCATACTCTTCAAGGCGCTCAATAATCATCCGACATCCAAAACCCGTGGCCTCCATAAAGGAACGAAAAAGCTCCTCTGGTCTTGTGGAAAGCGTCAATCCCACCACCATACCGGTAAGTTTCGGATCCATAAGAACAGAGCGATTCCCATTATGCCAATCAAGAGATAAAAGTCCGGTACCTCCCGGACGAATAGATGCCGCGAGATCCATATAATGCTGGTACCTCTCCTTTTCTCCTCCAGGAAGGAATCGTTGAAGAAACCAGTAAAAAATATCTCCCACCGCAGCCTGTCCTGCTTCAATTCCTAAAAACCCGGGAACCACAGAATCTAGAACAACTCCGCAAATTCCAGGAATATCATCCAACTGTTTATCAGAAGGAAACAACATCATATCGCATCCTGATGTTCCCATAATACTCACAAGAACCCCTGGCTTAATACCTGCACCCACCGCGCCTACATGCGCATCAATCGCACCCACACTCACAGGAACGCCTTCTCTGATTCTTAGTTTTTCCGCCCATTCCGCGCAGAGCGCACCTGCTCTAACTCCCGCGGGAAGAGCATCGTAATATAAACGATCACGAAGTCCTAAAAATCCAGGATCAAGGGAAGAAAGAAAAGATTCATCCGGAAGTCCTCCCCATTCCCTGCTAAAGAGCGCCTTATGTCCTGCGGCACAAATACTCCGCACTGCTTCCGAAGGCGACCTTTTTCCACAAAGCCGCGCGGGAATATAGTCTGCAAGTTCTATAAACCCTGCGGCAGCGTCAAAAACCTTCCGGTCGTTTCTACAAAGAAAAAGAAGTTTTGAAAAAAACCATTCCGGCGAATAGAATCCTCCGATTTTTGAAAGGTAAACAGGACGTATCCGCTCTGCCGCGCGGGTAATTTCTTCTGCTTCATTAAGAGCGGTATGATCTTTCCAAAGCCACGCAAGCGCGTTTATATTGCCTGAAAAATAGGGGTCCTCCGAAAGAGGGCGCATCTGCCTATCTACAGATAAAATCGTGCTCGCCGTAGCATCTACACCTATACCAATTATTGATTCCGGAGAAAGTGCGGATTCTGTCATACATCTTCTTACCGCGGATTCAAGCGCAATAAGATAATCCTTTGGATTCTGGCGTGCAAGATACCCATCCTGGGCATCAACAATTACTCCGTCTATACCTGACGGATATCCTTGCTCGCAAGAAACAAGTTCCTCTCCGCTTTCGCAATCAAGCAGAAGAGCCCGCACACAAGAAGTGCCAAAATCAAGACCAAGCGCATACGCCATAACTCTTTCATCCCTCTCTTTTTCGCCATTGTACCATAATGATCTCTTTTCAGTGTATACTCTTTCTTTACATAAGGAGAAATTTATGGCACAACCCTTTCATATCCAGTGGCATCTTACCGATGCCTGTAATTTACGATGTCGCCATTGTTATCAAGATGGATATAGTCCTGTCAAAGAACTCTCTCCGAAAAACCTTCAAACCATTCTTAAGAATCTTAAAGGGTTTCTCAACAAACAAGGAAGAAAACTCTCCGTAGACCTTACAGGAGGAGAACCCTTTCTCTTTCCTTCTCTCTGGACCCTTCTTGACCTTATAGAACCCCTTCCATGGGTAGAATCTGTCGGTATTATTACCAATGGAACCTTACTAACTCCTAACACCATTGCCCGCCTCTCTTCTTATACCAAAGTAAAAACTCTTAAACTCTCCTGTGAAGGAACTTCTCGTCAATCCTATGAAGAAAATAGAGGAAAAAACTTTCTTTCCTTTCTTAAAGGCATTGAATCTTGCCGCGCCTTCCAAGGCGAAAAATTCTTTCTCTTTACTCTTTATCAAGAAAACCGCAACGAGCTTCCCTCCCTCTTTTCTTTTACTGAAAAGAGTGGATTCAATGGATTTATTGTAGAACGTTTCTTTCCAATGGGCCAAGGAAGTGTTAGAGGGACTCATCTTCTTTCACAGGAAGAGTGGAGAGAAACCGGCGCCTTCCTCATGGAATCTGCCAATATCCCGACAGATCTTTCCCTTATTGCTTCATACCGAGGATTTCTTCTTAGAAAAAAAAGAGAGTGGAATATCTTCGGCGCTCCCTGTATTATCGCAAAAGACGGTTGCGCCATTATGCCCGAAGGAAACGTCTTTCCCTGCAGACGGTTCCCTTATTCTCTCGGAAGTCTTCTCTCTGCTTCCATGCAGACCATCTGGTACCATGACCTTCTTAGATCATTACGCCGAAGAAAGAATCTTCAAGGATTCTGTCAAAATTGCCCTGTGAAAGAATGCAAAGGATGCAGAGCCCTCGCATTCTGCCTTACTGGCAATCCATTTGCAGAAGATCCTCTCTGTTTTCTTTCGCCCCATAAAAGAAGCCCTGATATGATACAATTTTAAGATAGGTTTCGTTGCACCTTAAAAGCTCTTTTTGCATCATAACGATAAAGAGAGTTTTTTTTACTGGGAGGAATGATGGAAAAACTGAATGCAGAAAATTTTGAAGAACGCATCAATGCGGAAAACGTAACACTTGTAGATTTTTATGCAGACTGGTGCGGACCCTGTAAAATGATGGCTCCTGTCTTGCAAGAACTTGCGGAGCAGTTTGCGGGAAGCGCGGCAGTAGTGCAAGTAAATGTGGATGAAGAACCTGAACTTGCCGCAAAATTTAAGATTTTTTCCATACCCACCTTTATCCTCTTTACAAAGGGAACAGAGGCAGAACGCATGATTGGAGCAGTGGGTAAAAATGCCATTGCTGAAAAAATTCAATCTTACCTGTAACCCATGCGCCGGAAATTCCGGCGCATACTTTTTCCTCAAAAAAACCTTGACGAAAGAAGGTTCTTCCAGTATACTTATGGAAAGACGCTTATATTCAATAGGAACTTTATGGAAAAAGGACGCGTCAAACTCTGGATCAATAAAGAGATACAGCTTGCCTTCATACTCTATATCTTTCTCTTTCTTACGGTAAGCGGACTAATTATCGGGTCTATTACTTTTCACACCATTTGGTCTCAACTGATAAAAACTTCTCCGATCTCAGAAATGCGTGATATTTCTAATCTATATCATGCGACTTTTCGTCATAGCCTGATACAGATTATTGGATTCACCTTTTTTCTTTCTCTACTTGGATCTCTCGGAGTGCTTCTTATTTCACATAGAATCGCTGGTCCCGCGTACCGCATTGAAACAATGCTCAAAAGCCTACAAGAAGGCAAAGAACCTGTTTTCACCATAAGAAAAAATGATGCGCTCGGAACAATCGCACAAGAATTAAAAACCTTTGCCTTGAGCCATCTTCAACTTGTCAATGCAGGCACCTATCTTCTTGATATATGGAAAAAAACCTATGTACAAGATATGAGCCTTAACCTTGCACTTAAAAAGTTTGAAACCTCTTTACATTCCAAATCTTTCGGAAAGGAGGAGTCATTGCCATGATAAAAAAAGGATTCAGTCTTATTGAAATAATCATCATACTGGCAATTATAGCCACACTCGGTATGATGGTAACAGGACTTACACTCCGTGCAAAAAGTCTTTCAAAAGCAATGCACTGCCTTAACAACCTAAAACAGATCTCTGCGGCAATAGAATCATACCAGGCAGATTGGCACAGCGCCACTCCCGACGATCTTTCGAACCTCTGGCCTCTCTATATCCAGAATAAACAGTCCTTTCTTTGTCCTGAAGATAAAAAGATTACAGAAGAACTTCTCCCTGAAACCAATAGTTACGACCCCTATTTTGTTAATAGAAAATTTTCCAATGACGATCCTCAAAAACTCTATCTTTTCTGCCCGCGCCATTTCAGCGGAAAAAAGAGCACTGCGGCATTCCTCTCTTATGCAAGCGCGGTTGTAGAAAATAAAAAGGTAACATTGGATGGAAAACCTATTGCGCCGGGAACCATCTGCGAAAATGGAACCCTTGCTTTTGCCGATGGCACAACCGTAACAATATCTTCCGGAAAAATAGGCCTTCTCGGATCCTTTCTTTCTACCGCAGAAAAAATCTATAGTTTGATCTTTATTCCCGAAGAATCCAACACTTCCATAGAAGTAATTCACGGAGACGACTCTGATTTTGAGGTTGTAACGCCTGCAGTCATTGCCGGCGTCAGCGGAACGCGCTTTGCGGTAAATACCTCCTGGACCGCATCCACAAAGAATCCTAATATTTTCCAGTCCAAAACCACTGTGGCGGTTTCAGAAGGCTCGGTTCTGGTTGAAGAACGCTCCACGGGAAACTCCACCGACCTTGAAAAAAACGCAAACTTAACTGTTACCGGATATACAGAAAAAGCAACCAACACAATAACCGTACCGAAAAAAGTTTATCTCCCAAAATTTTGGTTTTGGTTCTTCTAATCCGTAGATCTCTTCAATACGAATGTTCAACCGTCTGAGACGCCTTTCTCTTCCTGCGATCTTTATTTTATGGGCTGTGCTCTTTATTTCGGGAAAATTAGAAACACCGCGCCTTTCTGCCTATGATTTCCTTCTAAAACAATTTCCCGGAGAAGAAAAAGAAGCTCCGATCCTTCTTATCGGCGTCACAGAAAAATTCAATCACTATTTCAACCATGAAGCCAACCGAAACGATTATCGCAAAGCCCTTAAGATCCTTACAGAAGAAGGAGTAAAAAGCATTACCTTTGATCTCTTCTTTGCTTCCCTACGCACTCCTGAGGAAGACCGCGCCTTTGCAAACGCGCTTTCTCACTCTCCCAACCCTATTCTTCCAGTCTTTACCTCCACTGAGCTTTCTTACTTCACCCCCCAAACACTCTCATGGCGGGCACGAAACCTTCAAGAGAACCATCCCCTTTTTCAGCGCCATGTTTCTCTCGGCCATATCAACACCTTTGTCAACAAAGACAAATTAATACGCAAACTCCCCGCCTTTCTCTCATATAAAGCTTCTTTCTATCCTCTGATATCGCTGAAAACCCTTGAATTATATCAAAACAGCCCTGTTCGTACCGCTCTCTCAACCTGGCAGGCACCTGCTTCCGATACCATTCCCCTTGACGAAGATGGATGCATTGCTATTCGGTTTCTCTCCAAAAAAACGCTTGAACGTCATTTTCTCTCTATAGAAAACCTTCTTCTCGGAAACTATCCTCAAGGCTTTCTTCGCAATAAAGCCATTATCCTTGGACAAACTTCTCTCGGCGCAAAAAATGCCGACCTTATTCCCACACCTTTAGGAGTTCAATTCGGCGCATCAATCCAGTTTCAGGCTTTGTATACCCTTTTTACCCGTAGTTTCATCAGAACCATCGGAACACGCGACATCTTAAGCATTGCCTTTATCTTTACACTTCTACTTATGCTTATCTTTCTTCTTCCCTTAGGAAAAGCCACCTCTATTCTTATTCTTCTCTTCTCAGGATATTCTGCCGGCACTATATGGCTTTTTAAAAGCAAAAATATATTCCTTGATCCTTCTCCTCTCTTTTTTATCGGCATTATCGCCTATGTAATCCATCTCTTTTTTCGTCTTATTGAAATCAGGCGCGAACTCTTTCAAAGAGAACATCTTCTCTCTGCCCTTGAACAGACCCAAAAAGAGATCGCATCCCTCCTTAAACCAGGAGAACTTCCCGGCGCCAAACGGACATTCTCTCTTCCTTCGCAAGATATCCTTATAGAAAAAACCCCTGAAATCACCATCCGGACCATTAATACACTCTTAGGTGTCTCAGAAGGCTACCTTATCCGGCACCATCCCTCGCAGGATAAAGAAGAACTTCTTGCCGCAAGCGGAGGAAAGTTCCATCCAGAATTTTTTCACACCGCTCTTTCTCTCGCAGGTCCTTCTCATAGACTCATTCTCAACAAACATCTTCCTCCTTCTCTTGCTTATAAAAAAAATCTTATGCTTATAGATGTTCTTAATGATCCTCCTGTCCACATCTATGGTCTTTTTCTGAATAAAAAACCAACCTCCTTTTCTCCAAGAAGATCCTTTACTCCCTCGGATTACCAGTGGACCCTCTCCTTTGCGCTACAAACAGTCATTGCGGTCTTTCATTCTCAATTCAATTTAGTACTGAAAAAATCCCAACTTGAAACCATCTTTCGGCTCGCTATCTCTATTGAATACCGGCACCGAGAAACCGGAAAACATATTAACCGCGTTAGTGAATATGCGGCAATCATTGCGCGTAACCTCGGACTCAACGAATTTGAAACCGATCTTATAAAAAGTGCGATGCCTCTTCATGACCTTGGAAAAATCGCCATTGCCGACAGTATCCTTCTTAAACCCTCTTCCTTAACAGATAAAGAACGGGCAATCGTAAATCAACATACTATTATGGGAGCAAAAATTCTTGAGAATTCCGACTCGCTCATTCTTCAAGCGGCCTATATTATCGCACTCTACCACCATGAGAAATTTGATGGCACAGGATACCCGTATGGATTAAAAGGAACCGCTATCCCTCTCTACGGAAGGATAGGAGCACTTGCAGATGTCTTTGATGCTCTCTGTTCAGAACGGGTTTATAAATCAGCTCATCCAATTGAGGATGCGCTTCAGATGGTACAACAATGGTCTGGAACCCATTTTGATCCTACGGTACTTGAAGCCTTTTTAAAGGATAAACCCCTCATCCACAAAATCTATGAAACCTATAAAGAAACTCCAGACCATAACCAAAATACCGCCAATAATACAGAGAATTAGCGTATATACTTTACAGAAAAAAAAACCAGCTTCTTCCTTCCATTATTTCAAAAGCCATTCTTCATCAAAGATCGCCATATCAAGATCACTTGTCATGGGTCTAACATGACGGTAATGAGAGATTCCTAGCAAAATCTTTCCATCCTCAAGCTGAACAATACCATGATTACTTAATTGGTTGGTACCAGTCTCTTGAGCAATAATCTTCGCTTCGCTCCAACTCTCGCCGCAATTATGCGATACTGCCGCTACAAGTGGATAACGCGGTTTCTGCGTTGTGGAAGAAACATTGTTCCATACCACTAACACTCTTCCGCTTTGGAGCTTTATCATTCTCGCAAGAGATTCTGGCGCAGGAAGCAATGAAGGTTCACTCTTACTCCAGGTAACTCCTCCATCATCGGATCTTGTTTGATACAGAAAACCTCCGCGAGTCCGAAAAAGAGAAAAAAGCCGATCTGGCGCAACTTCCACGATTTGCGGTTCCATAACTCCACGCTCTGTATCCACTGTAATCTCTGAACTCTTCTTCCAGCTCTTTCCCTTATCATCAGATAATAAACAGACTCCGGTATAGTGTTGACCTTTCCAACCCTCACTTCCATCTGAGATCGCAGGATCAAGAAAATATAGCCCTACCACAATACGTCCACTCTGAAGTTGAATCGCACTTCCCACACCTCCGTAAAAATCACATTCGGGAAGTTTCTTTCCTCCGGTTATTGTCTGATACGGAATCTCTTTCGGAAGATCAAAAGAATACCCTCCATCAAAGGAATGCCGGATAAAAATATGGGTTCTCGTCTTAAAATAATTACTTCCCGCGGAACATACCCTTTTTTTGGGATCAACAGCAATCACGTGGCGCGCTATATTTCCCACCATAAGCGCTGTACGATGATCGTGCAATAGAAGGATTGAAGAGGGATGCGAAGGCGCAGAAAAATCTGCGAGATACACCTGAGGTGAAGTCCAAGTAATCCCTCCATCCAAAGAATCCGAATAAAGAGAAATTCTATTAGGCGAACATTCATCAAAATCATAGGCTGTCCATATCACCCGCACCATACCATCGGCAAAGAGATAAAAAGAAGGTCCTTGATGATAGTCTGCTCCAACACCTCCGCGAATAAACTGAAAATACTCCATTTCTCCTGCTTTATAGGAAAGTGGCGCTATCTCTGCAATCTTCATTTCCGTCCTCCTATAGTAACAGCGCTTTTATTGAAGATAATAAAAGAGCTTCCCGACAAATTGTCCATTCTTCTCCTTCTCCCTAAAAAAAATCATATCTAAAATGCCAAGATATGGCAACATCTCTGTACCCTTCAAAAACAAGCTTACCATAATCAAAAAGAGTCCCTAAAATCTTTACTAAAAGATCTCAAAAAAAAAAGAGGCGAGACCACGCCGCCTTACTCTGGTCCCGCCTCTTCTTCAATGAAAAAATTATTCTACCGTAGCAGAAACTTTTTTCTGTATCCCTTCCAAATCAGAACGAAAGCGATCCTTCAACTCTGCCTTCTTTCCCTTATTCCAAGCATTTACCTTAGAAAAATATCCGGTAACTCGGGTAATCTGTTCAACATTTTTTCCATGATGAGTTCGTTTCAAAAGAAACGAAAGAGCATGTTCTTTAATTGCCCTATCCGCAAAGAAGGTTGTGGTGTTATACACATTATCTGTTACCATGATACCCCTTTCCTCCCCTCCTTTCTCTTCAAATGCATAGAGTGCGGGATGCTGTGAAAGATATTCTATAAATTCTTGGCGTTCCATTCTCCCCCCTTTCTCCTTTATGAGTTTATTCAAATCGTTTGTATCGTATCTATTTTCCTGTAATACCTGAAACCGCGCGGGAACAGACCGGACATACATCATGCAGTCCCCGATATACCTTTCCACAATCAAGACAGGAAGTAAACTCCGGACTAAAAGCAATCTGAGCGTTTTTCGTCAGAGAAAAAACCTTCTGAACAAAATTTGTAAGAGACCGTTCGTCCGGTCTACTTTCTCCCAACCATACATGAGTTAATGCGCCTGCTTCAATCAATGGATGGAAGATTCCCTCCTTCCGTACTCGCTCTACAGGAGAGATTCCTTCCGAAACATTCAAATAGGTAGAGTTAGTATAGTAAACCATATCAGGGAAATCTCCCTTCACCACAGAGTTTGTCTCTTTTGGATACTGCTGAAGATCAAGGCGCGCAAAGCGATATGCGGTAGATTCTGCCGGCGTCTGTTCAAGAACAAACTTAAGACCTTTCTCTTCCGCGGCTTTATCACAGGCAAGTTTCAGATGCGCAATAACCTTCAACCCGAGTTTAAAAGCATCTTCGCTTTCATGTAGCTGATGCCCGGTATGATACTGAACCATTTCATTTAATCCCAACAACCCGATCAAATGAGTTACTCGATGCATCCTTAAATACTGTTCGCCGTCAAGGTTCATAGTAAGAAGCGCAAGAGGCCCATGGAAACCACTATCAAGAATCTGTTCAATAAATTTGCGTTTTTCACTATGCGCCTGCACTGAGATTGCAAGGAATTTATCCAAAAGCTCAAAGAGTTTCGCATTATCGTGATCTGCCAAATAAGCAATCCTCGGAAGGTTCAGTGTTACATTCTGCAATGCAGAAAATCGCATCTTCCATGGTGATTTCGCATCCTCAAGATCCGATGCCTCTAACTTAAAAGAAAGACGGCAACATTCACTTACACGCGCTGTATTATCTCTGTCAAAAACAAAATAGGTATTGCCTTTTTCCGCGGCCACAAGCGAAGCAAGCTCAAGGAACCCTTCATAGCGAGGATCTTCAAAAAATCTATTGGTAATATGAAGCAATGGTTTCGGAAAAAAGAAAGGACGGCCCATTCCATCTCCATCCAAATAGACCTCAAACAGCGCGGTTGCAAAGCGCTGGGCTTCATTCCGGTATTCACCATAGGTCTTTCCGGTTTCAATCCCTCCAGGACCAATGGCGGAAACCTTTAAAAAATGGTCAGGAACTTCCCAATAAAGGTTGATATCACTGAAAATCGCCTGGCCTCCCCGCGCCACCGCCTGCTGACTGTATTCATAAATAAGCATCTGCGCAAGTTGTTTCATTTCACGATCAGAAATTCCCACCAAAAATGGAGCAAAAAAGACATTTACCGCATCCCACCCAATAGCGCCATTAAAATGGCCCTGAAGCGCCGCAGAAAACTTTACCATGTGGGCAAGAAGTGTCTCTGGATGCTTAGCGGGTTTTGCGATAGAGAGCGCATTGGGAAGATGGAGTCCGAATTTCTTGACATATTCCAATGATTGTCCGCAACAATAAGGTCTATCTACAAACCCAAGATCATGAAGATGAATATCTCCACGCAAATGGGCATCCGAAACTTCCGGAGAGAATACCTCAAGCAATGCAAATTCCTTCTTTATTTGTTCGGCAAGGGTCAGATTTGTAGCTTCTGGATTATGGGGAATATTGGCATTTTCTTTATTAGGAAAGAGAATAATCTGACGCACATCATAAGCAGGAATCCCAAGACGGGTATATTTTCGCCTTGCGGTTTCCAAACCATGTTCAATAAGTTTCGCATTTACAAGTTCGCGAATAAGCGGCGCAGTAAGATTCTTTACCTTTGAAGAAAGGATCTCCTTTTCAACCTCAAGTGCTATAAGTTGTGCCACTTTCAAATCCAGTTCACTCTCTTTTACAAGGGAATCTACGATCTTTTCTCGTTCCCATGAAAGAATATTTTCTCCGCTAGTCCGTACAAAAAGGCTAAGATCCGTAGATTCTTTTATACTTGAAATTTCTGTAAGTTCTTCCACTATATCTTCAGAAGGAACTCCTTGACGAAGTTTTCGGATCCGTGTGCGTTTTTCACGGTACAAAATATATGCCTTCGCGGTTTTCGCATGTCCGGTCTTCATCAACACACTCTCTACAATATCCTGAATTTCCTCCACTGTAGGAACCTTACCCGCAAACTCTTTATTCAAATAGAGCGTAACAGCCTCTGCAAGATCTTCCGCTAAATATTTATCCTGGCCGCCAATGCTCTGCGCCGCCTTGAATATTGCTTGCGCAATCTTTGATTTCTCAAATGGAACCTCTGTTCCATCACGTTTCTTTACAAAATATACGCAATTATCCATTGTTTCCTTTGCTTTCATTCATTCGTCTCCTAATTTTTTCTAATTCCTGCTGAAATTCTTCCGCATCCTTAAATTGACGGTACACAGAGGCATACCGAACATAGGCTATTTCATCAAGTTTGTGAAGCCGAGTAATAAGGCGTTCTCCAATCTCTGAAGAAAGGATCTTTTTTTCATATCCCTGACGAAGCTCCTGCTCTATCTGTTCAATCATTGCAAAGATCTGTTCAGTGGTTACAGGCCTTTTATGACACGCCTTATGAATCCCGTTAAAAAGTTTTTCACGAGAAAAAAGTTCTTCACGACCATCTTTCTTAATCACCAAAAGAGGCTTTTCTTCTATCTCTTCATAGGTGGTCCAGCGTTTTCCGCATTTCAAACATTCTCTACGACGTCGTATTTGCTGACCGTCTTCCCGCTCTCGGGAATCCACCACCTTATCATTTAAGAAACCACAATATGGACATTTCATAACACTATATCTTGTAGTATACTATATTTACCCACACAATATTTTGTTTGTCAAATCTTTTTTTTATAAGAAAGGAAAAAGGCGGTCTTTAAGAAATAAACTCTTTTTTTTACCGATTTTAAGCCATTTCTGAAGAAAAAAAAATAGAATGATCAAACCTTATCAAAATAGGTCTCTGCCATATAAGAACTTCTTACATACGGCCCGCTCATAACAGATTCAAAACCCGCGTCAAGAGCGACCTTCCGATAGTGTTCAAAAAGAGAGGGATGTACATACTCTTTAACCGGATACCAGGCTGAACCAGGCGAAAGATATTGTCCTATACTTAAAAAGGAAGAACCCGCTTTCCTCAACTCCCTGATTACCAACTCTACCTCTTCCACCCTTTCTCCCAATCCCACCATCAAACCGGATTTTGTGCGCTGTAAAGGAAACCGTTTTTTAGCGCCTGCCAAAAATGCAAGGGATCGTTGGTAGTCTGCTTCTGGCCGCACCTCTGGATAAAGACGAGGAACCGTCTCCACATTATGGGCAAATACATCGGGAAGCGCACGAAGAACAATATCGGCCGCATCTTCGTCTCCCTGAAAATCCGGCACCAAAACTTCCACTCTCTCTGCCTTCCCCTCTATCCGTACAGCTCGGATTGTTTCTGCAAAAGCTTTTGCGCCGCCATCCGCAAGATCGTCGCGAGTTACACTAGTAATCACCGCATATCTGATTCCCATTATTTGCACAGCCCTAGCAACCCGTAAAGGCTCCTCTTTAGAGAAAGGAAAGGGAACACCATGTTTTACTGCGCAAAAAGTACAGTTTCTAGTACAAAGATCTCCAAGAATAAGAAATGCCGCGGTCTTTCGGGAAAAACATTCTGAACGGTTAGGACAGCGAGCTTCCTGACACACAGTATGCAACACCTGTTCTTTCATAAAATGTGCCATACTATCCGCTTCGTTCCAACGGACCTTTTTATTAAGCCATATAGGCCGTTTCATATTCATTGTAAGAAACCCTTTGTTCGGTTGAGAAGATTCCATGCATCCAACCCATACTTCTTCTCCACAAGATGTAAAGCTTTGTTCTCTTCTTCTTCGGAAAGAAATTCCTCCTTTTCTAAAGAAGGAAAATAAGAAACAAAACTCTTCCGAAGTACTTCGGCCATCTCATCAAAAGAGATTGATCTCCCAAGAAGTTCAGAAAGAGATGCAACAGGAAGTTGCGAAGAGGCAATGGGCTCCAGAAGATATTGTTGTGCGATAGAAAGATCATTTTCAAGGGGAATGGATCCATGCTGAAAAATAGCGCCTTTCATTCTTCGCTGGGCATTGCCTCCGATTTTTTTCCCTTCCACCACAATATCTGAATCAGAATGAGACGCAAAACAAAAAGAACTCTGAGACCGTACCGTAGTGCCAGTATCCGATGCAAACTTCGGAGACAATCCAAGACTCGCATAGGCCTTCATCATTACCGCACAAATCGCTCGATACCCATCTCGAACAGAAGAAGGAGATCCAATATCCTCAGGAGAACAGACCAAAGAATAGGTAATTTCCCTACAATGATAAATAGCTCCGCCGCCTGTCATACGACGCACCACCGGAACCTTATCTCTCTTACATAAAGCAAGATCAAGCGCCTTGGAGACCTCCTGAGAATATCCCACTGAAAAACCCGAAGGCATCCATCCATAGAGCCGAAATATCGGAATACCAGTAAGAAGATAACTATCCAGAAGCGCTTCATCTATTGCCATATTTTCATAAGGAGAACGAAAGGCAGGGGAAAGAAGACGCCACTGGCTCATTTTTTTATCCAGGCAGTATCAAGTTCTCGCGCTGCCCGAACTTCATCCGGCCTTCTAACCGGAGCGCCTTGCGGAGCTTCATGCAAACAGCTCGGATCTTCCTTGGCAAGTGTCGCGGCCATAATCATACTCTCAATAAATATATCTAACGTCTCTTTTGATTCTGTTTCCGTAGGCTCCACCATAAGAGCTTCCTTTACAATAAGCGGAAAATAGACTGTGGGAGGATGTATTCCCTGCTCAATTAAATATTTAGCAATATCAAGGGCTGTTACACCATACTTTTTCTGTTGCTCCGCAGAAAAAACCACTTCATGCATACACCCTTCTTCAAAAGGAAGAGAAAAATATTTCTTCAGGGCTTCCTTTACATAATTTGCATTAAGAACTGCTATCTCAGAGACTCGGGCAAGCCCCTCTTTTCCAAGAAGAAGCATATACGCATAGGCCTTTACCACAGGAAGAAAGTTCCCGTAAAAAGGCGCAATATATCCAATAGATTTCGGATAGTTATAATCAAGAGCATAGGTACCGTCGCTTCTCCGAACAACCCGTGAAATTGGTAGAAGATCAGAGAGTTCTTTCTTTACTCCTACGGGTCCCGCGCCAGGACCGCCGCCGCCATGAGGAGTCGCAAAGGTCTTATGAAGATTCAAATGAACAATATCAAAACCAAGATCTCCGGGACGTACCTTTCCCATAATTGCATTTAAATTTGCGCCATCATAATACATCAACGCTCCTGCCTGATGCCCAAGATCGCATATCTCTCTAATACGAGGATTAAAAATACCAAGCGTGTTGGGACAAGTCAACATAACCCCTGCAACCTCATCGCTTAATGCTTCCCGATACTTTGCAATATTCATATCACCGGTTTCATCAGAAGGAATCACAACCACCTCATACCCTGCAATTGCGGCGCTTGCAGGATTTGTGCCATGAGATGAATCAGGTACAATAATATATCTACGTCTATTTCCACGGTTACGGTGATACGCGGCAATCAACATAGCGCCGGTCAATTCACCATGCGCACCAGCAAGCGGTTGCATGGTATAAGCATCCATACCAGTAATCTCACAAAGCCACTGTTCTGTCTCATGCAGAAGTTCCAAACATCCCTGGGTAAGAATACCTCCTCCGGAAAGTTGCGGAAGCAAAGGATGAACCTGTTGAAACCCATCAAGACTCGCAATCGTCTCTGTACATTTCGGATTGTACTTCATAGTACAAGAACCAAGAGGATAAAAATGGGTATCTACACTGAAATTACGGCCAGCAAGACGAGAAAAATGGCGCACCACGTCAAGTTCTGAAACTCCGGGAAGTGCGGCCGGCTCTTTCCTCTGTAACGAAACAGGCAGTTCGCATTGTATCGGCACATCATGTTTTGCAATCCTTATTCCCTGTCTTCCGGTCTTTCCCTTCTCAAAAATCAGTCGCATAGCACAGCCTCCAAACTCTCTGCCATCTTTACAATCTCTTCCTTGGTTCTCTTCTCGGTAACCGCCACAAGAAGATAATGATCCATTCCTTGATAGAACCGGCCAAGGGGAAAACCCGGAATAAAACCTTTTGCTATCATCTTATGAATGATAGCATCGGCATTACAAGGAAGACGAAGAGTAAATTCATTAAAAGTAGGAGATTTTTTCTGGACTTCCACTCCGGGAATACGGTTAAGCACACTTTTAGCAAACTCTGCCTTATCATGATTGATCTGCGCAAGATCGCGAAGTCCCTCGCCATTCAATAATGACAAATAGATCAATGCACGAAGCGCGCAGAGAGCTTCATTGGAACAGATATTGGAGGTAGCGTTTTCACGGCGGATATGCTGTTCCCGCGCCTGAAGCGTCATTACATACGCCTCTTTTCCATCCCTATCAATGGTCCGGCCGATAATCCGCCCCGGCATCTTCCGAATAAGAGATTTTTGAGATGCCATAAAACCAAGGTATGGTCCTCCAAATGCAAGGGGAAGCCCAAGACTCTGTCCCTCTCCTACCGCAATATCAACTCCCATTTCTCCTGGAGTTTTCAAAAGTCCTAAAGAAACAGGATAGACCGACATTACCGCAAGCGCACCTACTGCGTGCACATCTTCCACAAGATCAGAGTAATCATCTATACAGCCAAAAAAGTTGGGATTCTGAAAAATTACCGCCGCGGTCTTATTATTCAACTCTTCCCGCACTCTATCACGCGAGCTTCTTCCATGAGCAATAGGAATCTCCACAAATTCAAGAGAAAGATTTGACGTATAGGTATGGAGCATGGTTCGGTAAATCAGGTTCACGCCTGCATCCATCAGGATCCGTTTTTTTCCCGTACTCCGAACCGCCATCATACAGGCTTCGTACAGGGCAGTACCACCATCATACAACGAGGCATTGGCGGCCTCCATCCCTGTTAGCATACAGATCGCCGACTGATACTCATAGATTGCCTGAAGCCACCCCTGCGCCGCTTCTGCCTGATAAGGCGTATAAGCAGTATAAAAACCTGGAAGTCCCGAAAGTGAATCTACCGCCGAAGGAATATAATGATCATAAAATCCCGCACCGATAAAATTAATAAGTGTGGTTGAATTTTTCGCCGCAAGCCGTTTACAATGTTCTATCACCTCAAATTCAGGCTTTGCCTCTGGAAGATTCAATGGCTTTGACCGCAACTCGGAAGGAATAATAGAAAAAAGCTCTTCTATTGAAGAAACCCCAATTGAAGCAAGCATTTCTGCAATTTCTTCTTTCGTATGGGAAATATAACTCATCTGCCCATCCTGTATTGTGCGCAATGAATACTATATAAAAAGAAAAAAAGATATATACTTTATTTTACAGTGTCTTAAGATACTCTTCGTATGCTTCGGGAGTAAGAAGATCTTGCTCTTCAGACAAATCTCGTATCTCAATTCTTACCACCCAACCCTTTTCATAGGGAGACTGATTAACAAGCTCAGGGGAGGATTCTATCTCTGCATTAATTTCCACCACCTTCCCTGAAACAGGCGCATAAATATCTGATGCGGCCTTCACTGATTCTATAGATGCAAGTTTTTTTTTCCCTTCTACCTCAAATCCAAGAGAAGGCAGTTCCACAAAGGTAATATCACCCAAACTCTCCTGCGCATATTCAGTAATACCAACAGTTCCTTTTCCACCCTCTATACGGATCCATTCATGTTCTTTCGTATACCGCAACTCTTTCGGTACATTCATTGATTCCTCCGAAAAAAAATATGATCGTTATCCCCTGGAACAAGTATGAACCATTTTTACAAGATTCCGCTTATTCACCCTTTTACAGGCAATATCTTCCTTCTCTCCAGCGCTGAATTCCTTTACATCCGTAAATTCCTTTTCAAGGTATCCCGCGCCAATTCCCTTCTCTAAAGAAGGAGAGAACGTTCCACTGGTAACTGTTCCAATCCGGGTTCCATTCTTCCGAAGATCCTGTCCATGGCGAGGAGCTCTTCTTGATTCTGAAAGAAAAAAGACCAGCTTTTTTCGTGCCTCTGCTTTTTGAAGGGCTTCTTTTCCCAAAAAATCATGAGAATAATCAACAAACTTCCCAAGCCCCGCCTCAATCGGAGTAGTTTCCGCATCAATATCCTGACCATACAACGGAAAACCCATTTCAAGGCGAAGCGTATCCCGCGCACCCAATCCCGCAGGCTTCACCCGTTCATCCTTTAAAAGAAGGGTCCAAAGACGGATCGCTCTTTCGTTTTCAAGATAAAGTTCATACCCCAATTCTCCGGTATACCCGCTTCGGCTGATAAGACATTCTCCTCCCCAAAAATTAAAGAATGCGCACCGATAATATCCAAGATCTGAAAGATCTATTCCAAGAAGAGATTCCAAAACCACTTTTGACAATGGTCCCTGTACATCTATTTTTGCCTTTTCATCGGTTGTATCGTACAAAGAGGCGGTATGAATTCCATCCTTAAGAATTTTACTGTTTTGCTCTCTGGTTCCTGCATTTGCAACCACCATCCACGCTTCTTTATCAATACGGTATATAATAATATCATCAAGAATTCCACCTTGATCATTCAAAAAAAAGCCATACCGACAATGCCCGATTTCCATACGTCCCACATGAAGAGTCTGAAGAGAATTAAGCTCCTCTGCCGCAGAAGGACCTTGAAGAAAAAAACGCGCCATATGAGAAGTATCAAAAATCACACATCCGGCTCTGCAAGCACGGTGTTCCTTCAGAATACCCTCATACCGTATCGGCATCATAAACCCTGCGAAGGCGCTCATATATGCGCCCGCGTCAATATGCGATTGATAAAGGCAGGTTCGTTTCAATTCCATAGGTCCATAGGGAAAAGTTCTTGTTATGTTAGGATGTTAGGTATAAAATAATACTATATCATATTTTCTACTATAAAACTATCTCATCTTTTTGTACTACCATCTTCTTCTAAAATAAAATATAATTTGCCTCTCTTTCCAACAAATACAGCAAAAAAAAGTCTCTTTACTCTTATGAAAAATGAGGAAGGTACGCGCCTACATCTTTCAGGTTTTTCAAGAGTTTTCTCATATCTATCTCACGAGAATCTTTCCCTTCTTTAATCATCAATGAAGCTGCCATCCCAGCGGCCTGACCAGTTATATAACATCCAGGCATAACACGGATAGATGATTGAACATACCTATCAGTGCTTACACATCTTCCTCCCACCAGCACATTCTTCAATCCAGAAGGAGTAAGAATCCTATAAGGAATCCCATAACTTTCTCCCTTCGGAAGAACAAATGATCTGATCTCCTTTAAGAAACCGTCGTACGCTTCTCTTGTGGGCTGGAGAGGATGAATATCTACCGGATAACTATACCGTCCAATCTCATCATCAAATATAGCGCAAGACTTAAAATCCTCAAGAGAAAGCGTATAATCTCCCTTAATACGTCTACTCTCGCGGATTCCTAACAAAGAACCAGTAGTAACCAGTTCCATCCCTTCGTAACCAACCATATATTCCTTATAAAACCGTTCAAACTCAGGTGTGATTTTTCTTCCCCAGATATATGCCTTTGTAAGAGATTCTTCATCGGTTCCATCTACATGAAAGGTATGCCCGATATTTCCTCCTCCAAGAGTTTTTCCCACCTGCCAAATTCCAGAAACATGCCAATCTTGAAGAGAAAAAACATTATCCTTAAATGCCTTTTCAAGTTGCGCCACTTTATTAGGAGCCTTTAGATCTGCCCTCGCCCAGTCAATTCCTGACCATACACTACAGAGTGTTCCTGGCATCATAGCACCAGTTTCATCTCCCTTCTCATACTCTGCTCCCGCAAAAACCGCTAAATCACCATCGCCAGTCCCATCTATAAAGACCTTGGCTTTTACTCCAAAAAGACCGGCTTTTCCATCACATATCGCTTCACTCACTACACCATTATTCACTACCACATCAACAAGTTTCGTATGATAGGTAAATCTTACTCCGTTCTTTTCAAGAAGTTCTTCATATACCCGCTTCAGAACCTCTGCCCGAATACCAGTGCCCTCTTCTGGAACAGTACCTCCTGCCTTCTGAAGAAGGGTAAGAAGTTCTCTTCCAAATCCACCTGCAAGAAAATTCTCTCCATCAGTAAATGTCATAAATACAGGAACAAGCCCAGCGGTTCCCATTCCACCCATACAGGTATGCGCTTCTGCCAAATATACAGAAACCCCCTGGCGTACCGCAGTCATTGCCGCCGCAACTCCTGCTGGACCTCCGCCTGCCACAAAGAGATCCACCTGATACTTTACTGGTATCTTTTTCGTATATACAAGGTGTGCCATCTCTTCCCTCCTTGAGCTTTGACAATACAGATATAAATATTCAATATCCTGTGCTTTGTCTCTTCAAAAAGCATACCATTATTAGAATCTCAGCAAAAATCCTATAGACAAGAAGGTATATTCTCTATTACATCTTATCACTTTTTTTTACAGTATAACTGAACCCAAATACTACCAGGGTAAAAATTATATTTGCTGCTTTTTGAGGAAATATGATATATTTTATAAGAGCTGATCTTCGCAAACAAGCAAGAAAAATAGATTCTCTCTGCACAATAACAAGAAAAGACCATCTGCCAAAGTCTTACCGCTACTGTAATTCACATATAACAACCGAAAGTATATCTTTTAAACTATTCCTCTTAAGACAAGGAAGAAGGAAGATGGATCGCTTTTTCCGGGCCTGACGAGATGTTTCTTCCTTCTCTTACTATGGGAATGAAAAGACCAATCATTACAATCCAAAGTATACTTTCAGAAATATCTATTGATAGTTATAATAGATTCAAAGAGAGAAAAGACTTTTTTTTAACTATTCTGAGGTGGCATAATGATAATGGAAGAAAAAAAACTTTTCCGTCATATTAAATCTCTCTCTCATCTCGCACCCCGTATCTTCGGAACTCCACAAGAAGCAGATGCGGCTTCTTATATCTCTTCTCAGATGAAAAAATGGTGTGATCAGGTATATATAGAACCTTTTCCAGTTGAAAACCGCCTCTTTTCTCACACTTCTTTCTCTTATGGAAAAGAAACCATCCCCTCTCTTCCATTTGTATTCTCTGAATCCACCAAAAAAGAGAAAGAATCATTTCCCTTTCTCTATCTTGAAAATCTCTCCGCAGAAGCAATGAATAAGAAAGAGATAGAAGGAAAGGCGGTGCTTCTATACGAGGGACTCGGAAACGATTATCGCCGCTACCGCGCCTTTCTCGCAAAAAAACCCGGCGCACTTATCCTCTGTCACAATGCGCTCCCTGTCCCTTGGCCGATCTCTCTTGGAATGCCCTATTGTTGGAAACCTTTTCCTATTCCTGCAGTCTCTATTCCCTATTTTGAGGCAGAAAAACTTGCTTTACAACAACCCAAAAAAGTTAAAATTACTGTTCAGGGAGAGACCATACAAGGTAACAGCCAAAATGTTATCGGTATCATCAAAGGAAAAACAAAAGAATGCATTCTCCTTTCCGCACACTATGATTCTGTACAAGTAGGAGAAGGAAGCGAAGACAATGCCTCTGGCGTGGCATGTATTCTTGAGGCCGCCAGGATACTTTCTCAGGGGAAAAAACCTGAAAAAACCATTCTATTTCTCGCCTTCGGAGCAGAAGAAGTGCTCTCGTGGGGATCTTTTCGCTTTGTCGCGTCCCATCCCGACATAATTTCTCAAACTCGTGCAGTAGTGAACCTTGATAGTGTAGGCTCTCCCTTTGGAAAACATATAGTTCTCGTAACAGGGTCTCCTTCCTTAAAAAAATATGCGGCTTCACATACAACACGGTTTCCCGCTTATTTTGAGGTTATAAGCAATGTCTCCCCAATCAGCGACCACTATCCCTTTAATGTCATGGGAATCCCTTCCCTCTGGTTTCACAGGATAGATTCAGGAAACAACCGGAGCAAATATCACTGTTACCATGACACTCTTCATCGGGTTTCTATTCCCATTATCCGAGAATCTGGTTCATGCGCAACGAAGATCGTTCAGGAACTTTCTTATAGCCATACCCTACCTTTTTCCAGAAAAATACCACCAGATCTCTATAAAAAAATCCTCAGGGTGCATACCACCTTTTGCAGAGATGCTCTCTTCCATCCCTCTACTGTGATAAAGGAAAAAAAATATATCCACAAGTAATCTTGCTCAAAAAAACACTGATTATAATCGTGAGAGAAAACATCTTCAAAGGTCAGAACCTCTTCATATACTAAAACCCTCCAATTCAGCAACTATCTCTACACAGTATATGAAAAAGGATTAGATATCACGTTGCAAAAAGGAATCAATTCCTTGAAAAGAGAGTCATTCCTCTGCTACAGCTTTTCTTATACAACTTCTTCGTAAAAACCTCTTACAGTTTAGTCTTAATCCACTCTACACATTGAGCATATCCAATGCCATCCTTTAACTCTTCACCCTCGTACTCAGCACAAAGCACTCCCTCATACCCTACTGCCGCCAATTCATCAAGTACAAGATCAAGAGGGATTTCTCCCTTACCAAGTACTGCTCCGCGATACCCTTCCACCTTTCTGCGTCCAGATCCATCCTTCAAATGAGTATGAAAAGTATAGGGAGCAATCGCATGGTAAATTTCTGGAAGTTTTTCAACAGAGTATCCAAACACGCGATAATTCATCGTATCAAGGTTTGCTCCTAACCGTTCAGAATCTATCCTTGAAAAAAGATCTAACTGATACAGATAATCATTGGTTACCATGCCATGGTTATCAAGGGCAAACTTCACACCATACGGCTCGGTCGCCTCAAGAGCTATCTTCAATCCTTCAGTAATAAGGCGGTCATAATCTTTCTTCTCCACCCCAGGTTTTTCCCATCCTCCGTCAATCCTAAGAAGTTTTGCTCCGAGAGTACGGGCAATTTTGGCGGCCTCTACTATTTTTGCAATTTGTGCATTCCATTCTTCTTCTGTTGGCTGTAAAAAATCATTGCATGCAGTAACTTGAGAAACTTTTATTCCAAACCTATCAAGAAACTGTGAAAATGTTGAAATATTTTTTTCAGTATCTTCTCCTTCCACAATAATCTTAGAAGCAAGAAGTTCCACATATTTCACGCCCTGTTCATGACAAAATACAAAAAATTGTTCTAACGAAAAATCCGGAAAATTATAATGAATTACTCCTGGTCCCTGAAACATATCTCCTCCTCTATATAGTACAAAAAAAGATTTACTATACCTTCTTATTAAAACTGCTTTGACAAAATTATTCCTTTAATCCTCCTCCTCGGAAATCTCTATTTGTAAAGGTTTTAGTCAATAAAAAAAGACTCTTCTCTTTTTTAAAGAAACCTTTATCCTCTTTCTTACCCAATACATGCACCTATCATCAAAACCTTTTTTGCATTATTGTATCATACCAATACAAGCACCTCAGCTCATAGAACTAATGGGCTAATAAATATATTAACCCCTCATAATCATATAAAAAAAGGTGACTTCTCCTTCAAAATAGAAATCTCCTCAATAGATAATTACTTCCTTTCCCTTACGAATGAAAGCAACCCTTCTATTTCTTATTACTTTTCTTGTATAAAAAGAACGCGATATATAAAACCTTGTAAAACTGTTGTCTCGCCATTTTCAGGAGTTATCTCCACAAAGATCTCATAATAACCTGCTTTGGGAGGAGTCCATTTCTGGGTAACAATAGTTTTTCCCGGAGGAATGGTCTTTCCTGCAGGTACTGTTGAAAGAAGAAGAGACGATCCGATTCTCTTTCCGCCATAAAGAGGATTCCCCTGATAAAAAGAGACCCTTACATTCTTTGCGTCCATACCGCCTATATTATGGATAACCGTCTGCAGAGTAACAGGTTTCCCTTTGATAAGATTACTTTCAAGAGGGAAAACATCCCTATCCCATAGAGTAATTACAGGTTGAATATAATATTTACGACACAAACTATCTGCAAACTCTCTAATTCCCTCTATACGAGGTGTAGCGGTAAAAAATCCTATTCCTGGCATTTCCGGCGCATGCATACGTATATATCGCACCTGTTCTTCCAAATCTGAGGTTGTAATATCATAGGAATCTTCCATTCCCTTGGTTCCAAGTATCATAAGAGAAGATTCAAGCGCATCATAATCGCGCGCCATGAGAATCCTCTGATCAAAATAGGTATAACGCGTATAACTATTAAAAATAGGTACCTTATAATTAAGGTAAGATTCCAGAAGAAGAAGATCCACAGCCTGATTTTTTCCATACGACCCCAAATGAGCCACCACTGGCTTAAGGGACCCACACACATAAAGACCGAGAAAAATGTCAGGATGGTTCTTTTTAAAAAGACGGATCCCTTCTATTTGAGGACGTTTAGCAATGTCTGAATCAAGATACCCGCCAATCTCGTCAATATGGATTGCTTTGGCACCAAATGTATCCAAATTTTTATAGAGATAATTTGCATACTCCTCAGGAGTGTTTCCGGTTTTTGCGCCCTTCCACATCCAAGGAATAACTCCTCTAGACTGCCAATAGTCGTGATCTGCTTTATTTCTTACCATCACAAGATTTGCATACCGTAGGGATTTATCATTTTCAAACCAGGAAAAGTAGAGAGGTTTTACAATAACAGGAGTACGGAAGAGTCCGCTACTCTTCTTTCCTGTCTTCTTTTCCACAACAGTTACAAGAATCTCTCGCCAGCCATTTTCTTGAGGAGTCCATTTCCACTCTATCTCTTTCTTTTCATTACCTGCAAAAGAAAGAGTCTGGGTAGCGGAAGGCACTGGTTTATTATCAATCTGTAAATAGACTGTGGCTTCTACAGAATTATTGGACTGATTGAAAATCGCTGTTTGAATACGAGCTTCTTTCCCCTGAATAGGCAGTATAGGAATAACATTAATATCAGAGTTTTGATAATCTGAAGTATTAATAACTAAATTTGCAAAACTTGAAGTACTCAATCCCAATAAGAGAAAGATGAGGATACTCTTCATTACACCCATTATTTTATTCTCTACCTTCATTCTCTATCCTCCTGTTAAAAGAAAAGATTCTGCCAAACTTGATTTGCTTTTAACGTATGGTTCTATCCAATTTTTTCTGTACGTTGCCCCTCTGTCAATGGCGTGTCAGAAACACTGATAGTGCTTCATCCATACTCGCACACAGCTCTAATACCTGCGATGCAGAAAATCCCTTTCCATACATTTTTTCCGCAACAGTTTCGACTTTTCGCAATGATTTTTTTCTACCTTTTTTTATTTTTCTTTTTGTACAAAGACCGTGCGTTTGGCAATTCCATTGAGAAGAGTTACACCGGGTTTTTCTGGAATAACTTCCACGAATAGATTATGATGTCCTACCTTTGTTGGTTTCCAAATTTGCTCAACCACATATTTGCCCCGTGGTACTCCCTTATCTGCGGGTAAGGATTGTACTACTACACTTTTTCCTATTTTTTTTCCTCCAGCGAGAGGGTCGCCTTGATAAAAAGAGACCTTTATCTTTTCTGCATCCATGCCACCGATATTATGGATAACTGCTTTGATAGAGACAGATGAACCTTTTGTAGGAGTAGAATCAGAAAGAAAGAGATCCCTATCCCAAAAAGCGATAACTGGTTGGATAAAATATTTAAGACAAAGATGATCCGCGAATAATTTAAGCTCTTTATTTTTTGTGCCAGCACTGTAAAATCCTATTCCTGGCATTTCAGGCGCCTCGCTCCGTATATATCGTACCTGTTCTTCAAGATCAAAGGTTGAAAGCTCATACTCATCTTCTTTTCCCATAACACCTAAAACCATAAGGGAATGTTCAAGTGCGTCATAATCTCTGGCAGTCAGGATTCGTTGGTCGAAATAGGTATATCTGGTATAACTGTTGAAAATAGGAACTTTATAGTTGAGATACGATTCCAATAAAAGAAGATCAACAGATGGATTAGATTTTACTGCAAGAAGAGCCACAGAGGGTTTTAAAGATCCACATACATAGAGGCCAACGAAGATATCTGGATATTTTTTCTTGAAGAGTCGGATTCCTTCCAGATGAGGTCGTTCACTAATTTCACGGTCTGAGTATCCTCCAATCTCGTCTATGTGGATCGCCGAAGCCCCGATTTTGTCCAACTCAAAATGGAGATACTCCTTATATAATTCTGAGGGGCCCTTGTCCTTTACCTCTCTTTTTAACCAAGGGATAGCGCGTTTCACGCTTTTTACCATCCAAGGGAGAACTCCTCTGGATTTCCAGTGATTCTGTGTTTCCTTGTCGTTTGCCATAACAAGGTTTGCGTATCGTAAATCTTTATCTTCGCCAAACCAGGAGAAATAGAGGGGAGTTGCGATAACTGGCACTTGAATTGACGAAGAGATCTTTTTTTTCGTTTTATCTTCTGTTGCTGAAATCACGAGTTTTTTCCATCCGTTTTTTTTGGGAACCCATTTCCATTCCACCTCTTTTACACTTTTCGCGGCAATAGAGATCTGCTTGGTTGCGCAATAATTATCGCTATCATATATCTGGAGAGAAAGAAGGAGAGATAGTTCTTGTTGGGATTGATTGTGTATCTTACTTTTGATGATGGCTTCTTGACCCTGAATAGGAAGAAGAGGATGTACGGTGATATCAGAGTTTCGGTAGTCAGAGGTATCTATGACCACGTTGGCATTGCTCTTTCTTATTACACCGCACAAAAGAGGAAGTAGAGAAAATCCAGATAAAAGCGTCGTGTTAAATTCAAACATATTACCTCCTTTAGAAGAATTTTTTCTGTTATTAATTTATTCTTTCTTCCTGATTAATCCCCTAAATCAGGAAGGTTATTATGTACTATTTAGGATACTGGTATCTTGAGTTAAGAAACATGCTATTGCTCTTTTTGTTTCAAATCTGTTCTACTTTTCAGATTGTGAATATCTCTTTCATAACCATTTTTTTAAAGATGTGAATGATTGAGTACTCCTTCTTCTCTATATAGTAAGAAGAGTTGCGTTGGTACTTACTTTTCACAGAGGTTTTATTGAGATTACTTCAATACAGAATAGAATTCCGAAGGTTCAATGATAATCTCTGCATGTGAAGCAGGAATATGAAGAATAATACTTTCTCCGGCTTTTAATAGTGGCACCCCTATTTTCATGGCACCTTGGGCATAGGTTATTACAATCTTTTTCGCGTCCATTCCACCAGTATTAACAATAACAGCATCACCGGATTCAGTTTTATCTATCCATAGAACCGGTTTAAGAAAATAGTCATAGATTGCACGGTCCACAGCTTGGTAGATATGGTCTGCGGCAGAACCGAAGAATCCGACTCCTGGCATAGGTGGTTGAAGCTTCTTGATGTACCGCATTTGGTTTATGAGTTCCTGTTCTGTGGTAATCCATCGCCCGAGACCAAGGCATAGAATGGAATTTTTCTCTAACCCCATAGAGACTGCTTTTTCCCATTGTTGATTAAACCCAATATATCCAACGAAAGATTCTTTATATCGTTCTATCATTACAAGATCAGCGCTTGTTTTTAAGATTTCTTCAGGTGAATCTCCTATTCCAGTGATCCAAAGAGAAATAAAGAGATCTGGCACGATCTTTTTTGATTCAACGAGCGCGGAACGCATGTAAGCGTCCGTTACACTGGTGCCTCTCCCGAATTCATCAATACAGATAGCGGGCCATCCCATTTTTACATGAGAGGTCCATCTGGAAACATATTTTTCCATATCCCAGTTATCTTTTCTTCCCTTTATACCTCTTTCCCATCGTGCTGGTATAACGCCTCTCATCTTCCAATAATCAAGCTCTTCCTGTTTATTACACATCACGATGGTTGGATATTTCATCCATTTGGGCGCGTCCCAAAAATGGAAGTGGAGTTGTTTTGCAACTATAGCAACTTCCTGTTCCATTTTTTTCGCATTATTAGAAGGAGAAATTTTGTTTTCAGGATCAAGCAAAACACGTATTAGATAAAATCCATTTTCCGGCGCGTTCCATTTCTGTTCAACAAGGGTGGTGGATGGACCCGCAGAGAGAGTAATAAACTGTCGTCCAATGGTTGATTCAGTTCCTGTCTCTTTCTCTATATGAAAAAAACGCACCTCTACTCCCTTCATTTCTTTGTTAATAGAATTCGTTACATTGACTCGTATGGAGAGAGGTTCACCTTCCTTGGGAATTGCCTTTGAAAGGGTAATGCCAGAATGAGGAGGATCGTTCTGTGTGAAGGAAATTGTTTGTTCATTGGCAAAAAGAAGTCCAGTGAATCCAAGAAAAAAAAGAGAAAGCAAGAGAGGTTTGATATGCATTATATATCTCCTTTTGTACAAAGATGATATGTTTAACAATTCCGATGAGGAAGTTACACCGAGTTTTTCTAAATAAATTCTTCCTCTACATTCAATTCTGTTCAATTCTATCTCTGTCTTGTAATACTCCTTTCTTTGCGTCAATGCTTGATTTACCATACTTTTGCTTGTTTTTTTTCCTCAAACAGAGGATTGGTCTGATAACGGGATATCTTTATCATATCCGTATCTATGCCATCAACTGCTTTAATAGTAAAGGATGATTCTCGTGTAAAAAATGGATAAGAAAGAAGAAAAGATGGTTCTTGATGAAATTGATTGTTTGCTTTCTTTGTGATAATGGTTTCTTGCACCTTAGTAGAAAGAAGAGGGGATATAGTGATAGAAAGGTTCCGGTAATCAGAAAGGTCTATAACCATATTGGCGTTGGTATATGGTGCGATACCTAAAAAAAGATAGAGAAGAAAAAAAACAAATATAATTATTCTATTGAATTCGCACATTCCATAGCTCTTTGTGAAAAAATTTTTTATGGATAATTTACTTTTTGTTCTTAATGGTGATATGGTTTAGGATAGCTTCCATATAATATTTGGGATATTGCCGCATAGATTTAAGAAGCGCTCCACTCTTCTCTTTATCCCAAATGATTGTACTTTCAGGGCTAGGGTATAGTCTTACAACCGCTTTATCAAAGAGCGCTGACCCGATAATTTTCAAAGGTCCTGAATCCCAAACTTCTGCAAATTCCTTCTCATCTTTTTTTTGTTGATGAACGATGACACTAAAGTTTGTATCTTTGTCGTATTTCATCCTAACAAGGTATCTAGTCTCTGTGTTAAATGAGAGGGGAGCGGTAACATGAACTGGTTTGCCTTCACTGTTTTTAAAATGAAACTTTCCCCTGGCTCCTGGAATTATTGAGCCATATTTAGGAAGAAACTCCACATCGCCTCGACTAAAGTGCATCAACAGTTCTTCTTTTTCCGCGCCTTGCAAACTGATTTCAATGAGACTGTAATTTCTTATTGTTTTGAAATAAATATCTGCTTCAAGAGTGATTTCTTGTCCTTTTAACTGTCTGAGGTTCATTAGTGTGCCAGTGATATTTTCAACAGTGGGTTCTTTTTCACTAATACTTTTTGTAAGAGGCAAGTCAAAGTTTTTTTGAAAATCAAATGTGAAGGATTGCGCTTCACCGAAAAGAATAGTTCCAAATCCAAATAAGATTAGAAAGGACAGAATGCGTAAATAAAGATATCGTTTCATCGTTACCTCCGGTTATTTCCCGATTGGGAAAGTTCTTAAATGATGCGTTATCTTCTTGCGTTAAAATATTTCCAGTTGAGCCATGCTTTTTCATACTCCCACCATTCCACATGGCCATCAGTAAAGAGATAGTTAGCACCTCCAGAGTGCCAATCACCGATTGCTTGTCGGTAATGGTATGTTCCGTTCCAATAGTCAGAATGCATTCCTTTCAGTTTTGCATCTGCAAAAATTACAATGTATGGAGCGCCGTGATACCATTTCGTGGTGCTGTTTTTGGAAGGAGGAGAGTTAGGATAAGCTCCGCTAGATAAAGAACTGTTATATGCATAACCGAACTTTCTTTTATCAGGTTCAAGATAATAATGAGATGGACAGCTCATGAGTTTAATATTGGAGACATAAGGGCTGAAGAAACGCCACCAATAATGCGGACCTGAGGAACCAGGAAAATAAAAGCCATCATAATTATCACAGTAAATATTCACGCAGAGCCCAAGTTGTTTCAGGTTACTCATACAGACCGCGCTCCGTGCTTTCTCTCGTGCTTTGGAAAGTGCGGGAAGAAGCATTGCCGCTAATATTGCAATAATAGCGATGACGACAAGCAATTCTATCAGCGTGAATCCATGTGATTTACGAGAAATCACCTTTTCTCTTTTCATTTTTCTCCTCCTCAAGTAACAATAAATCCTTTCTATAAATCAATTTATCTCATTGTTTTTGCATACCACCTCCTCCTGCTGTTTAAAACTTTTTAACTATTCTTCTTCATCTTTATTCTCTAATCAAAAAGCCTCGTAGAATAAGATGTGATACAAGGATATGGTTCTTTTTTAGGAAGAGGTCCTGTTTTAGGTATTTGAAGAACTTCCTTATCAATAGGAGGATTTTCTTCTTTTAGCGGCCGTATTTCTCCAAGAATAGTATGAAACTTCTTATAACATGCCACATCAAAACGACTTCCCTTTTGCATTTATAGCCCCTGCTCCGCTAAGTTATCTCTTCCTTTATTCCAAAGACATAAAAAACATATAAAAACAATGCTTCTCTTCAGCAAAACAATGATTATGCACCAGAAAGGAATCCTTCTTATTTCTATGAGATAGAAAATTATTTCCTTTCTTGCCAACTATTTTCACTTCTATACCCATCGAGCCATTCGAAAAATATGGTATATAAAAGGAAACGAGGAGCTTCCGAAGATGATACCCCTAATGCCACACAATGCTTCAAAAGAATAGTGTCTGTGGAAAGATAGAAAAAAAGATTTTTTTTTGTGCGGAGAAGTAAAGAATAATATCGCTGAAAGTGAAAAAAAATCGGAAGACTGGGAGAAGAGATGAAAAACTTCGCGAGAGTTATAATAGATAGAGGAAAAAGCCTTAATAAAGGGAATACACTGTCTGTCTGTCTGTCTGTCTGTCTGTCTGTCTGTCTGTCTGTCTGTCTGTCTGTCTATCTGTCATTGGCCCTATCCTTTTTACATTTGTCAGGGATTTTCGCACAATGATTTCCATTACTAAAGGTACTGTAGCATGCCAAAGGATTTTGTCAAATGAGATATCTCCTTGAATTTACAGAAAAATTTTGACAAAATCGAAGAAAAACCCTGAAACTAAAAAACAGACATTTGTGAAACATATATCAAGAAGAAAAAGAATCTTCTTTGCAAAAAAGTCTCTTTACTTCTATGAAAAATGAGGAAGGTACGCGCCTACATCTTTCAGGTTTTTCAAGAGTTTTCTCATATCTATCTCACGAGAATCTTTCCCTTCTTTAATCATCAATGAAGCTGCCATCCCAGCGGCCTGACCAG